>MDTB01176468.1_pt1 | contig 36883 bp, 35 predicted proteins | sample 811161 | NCBI WGS metagenome assembly MDTB01 (sample SAMN05326650, study PRJNA326480) | marine metagenome | isolation source: seawater | place: Mediterranean Sea | collected 2009 | reverse complement strand
TTGCACTGCCAATGTACATGGCAGACAAAATTGTAAAAATATATGCCTGAATGGCAACAACTAAAACCTCTATAAGACTGATAAATACAGAAAAGAATAAAGATACTGGAGCCAACAGTATGCTCTTAAAAATAAAAATCAGTGATATTAGGCTTAATATTATAATATGTCCTGCTGAAATATTTGCAAACAACCTAATCATTAATGAGATAGGTTTTATGAAAATACCCAAAAATTCTATTGGAGCAAGAAATAATTTCATAGGAACTGGCAACCCAGGCATCCAAAAAATATGTTTCCAATAATCTTTGTTCGCAACCAATGTAGTAATTATAAAAGTTATTACAGCAAGAACGAATGTAAAGGCTATATTTCCGCTAAGGTTTGCACTAAATGGGAAAAAAGGTATAAGACCCATTACATTATTTATCCATATAAAGAAAAATAAAGTCAATAAAAAAGGCATATACTTCTGATAATTTTTCTCACCAATCATTGGGAGAGCAACTTCATCTTTTATAAAAAGAACTAATGGCTCGGTGAATTTTCCAAGCCCAGTAGGCTCCCCATTTCTAGATTGAGAATAAGTCCTAGCTGTTGCAACAAAAATTAATACAAGTAAAACCATAGAAATAAACATGGAAAAAACCATCTTGGTAATTGAAAGATCAAGAGGTTTTTTGTTTAGCACAACTCCATTATCATCGTAAATTACATATTTACCCAAATAGCCGGCCTGTTCTGCATAATAGATCTTCTCATGATATTTCACAAAGGCCTGTTTCTTTTTCTTTACAATAACATTTCCTGAATCATCATGATTAAATTCAGATGAAAGAAATGTAACTAGTCCATTATCAGTCCAAAGAATAATTGGCAAAGGAAAAGAAACAGCATTGCCATCGATATCCATAATATGAAATTCGTGAGAATCTTTTATATGGTGCATGATCATTTCATTTACATCAAACTCTTTAGAATTATCTAATTTTTCGATTGGATTAGCAAAAATATTTGCAGAAAAAAGTAATGGTAAAAGTGAAGTGCAAATCCTTGAAAATCTTAAAAGCATTTTTGCTAAAATTTCTTCTTATTAATATGGTTGCAAATGTAAGCACATTAAAGGAAATTTCAAATAAAATAAAACAAGAAGTTTTAAATATGATTTAATGATTTTTTTAGTTCAAGAATTTCAAATAACAATAATAAAAAATACAAGGGGAAAAAATTATAAACTATTATCACGATATCATAGGGGCCGTAGCTATTAAAATAAAGAAAGAAGACAATAGTTGATAACATTTTTATAAATGTAAGTAATATAAAAAGTGTCAAAATATTAACAAGCTTATAGCTCATATTTAATTTTGAAACTATCAGAAAAAAGATTAATAATAAGTAGTTAAAAACATATATAGATTTGAGTGGAGTATATACAAAGTAGAAATCACATATAGATTTATGAGTAAAAAAGGCTATAAATAATAGGGTGGACAGCGAGATGAAACTCTTAACTTCACTTAATAAATTAATCATCTTTTGTAGCCTGACTTATTGTATAGTAAATGGAAAATATAATTGAACCAATCGAAAATAAAATGGTAAAGAAAGGATATGGGTTGAGATAAGTTTGATCTAACTTAAATCCTAGAAATGTACCTCCTGCAATTACAACAAGCATTTGGAAAGCTAGCTGAGAATACAGAATAAAATTATGCTGACTTTTCCTTTTTCTCAAGGGTGTCTTTTTCTTCACTGTTTTTTAACTCTTTTACGCCACCCTTCATAGAGCATATAGCATTAAATGTAGCCCCAGGTTCCACTGAAAGTTTAGAAATTTCCACTTCACCTTCAATATATGCTGATGATCTTAGCGTTAACATACCGCCAAGTTTTAGTTTCCCAGAAAAACTACCCTCAAAATCAGCATTTTCACCAATTAAGCTTCCGTTGATAATTCCGGATTTACCAACTACTACTTTTCCTGATGTTTTTAATTCACCTTCAATATTCCCCTCGACTCTAAAATCAGAATTACTAGAAATATTTCCAACAATTTTAGTGCCTTGGGATATCATGTTTTGTTGATTAGTATTACCCATAGTATATTAATGTTTATTGTATAAAGTTATCCAAATTTTTATGAATTTGTAATTTTTTATAATTTTCTGACGAAATAACAATATTTTCTGATTGCACAATATTGCCCTCTATAAGCTTTTCAATAAAACCAAGGCTTCCGTCATAACTTTTAAGGCCATGAATTACAACAAAATCCATTTTATTGTCATAAAGATCAAATGAAATAGTTAATTCTAGTGGGTTTGATTGATTTAAATATTGATTCAGATTTTTAATTTTATTTTGAATTTCAGATTCTAACTTATTATCAAATAGAAATAAAATCTTATAATCATCAGAAATACGATTATTTACAAAAGCCGGTTTTGTTATTTTTGGTAAAACCTGACTTATTAGGTATTGAGCTTGTTTGGCCTCTAAGGTGCTAGAATAGTTTAACAGAATGTCATTTAAAGATTTTTTATACTCAGAGAAGCCAAAAACCTTCGCAATAGCGGTTGCTCTAAGTAACTCAAATTTCGATATAAGTATATCATCTTCAAAATTTTGAATAATTTTTTCAGTTTCATCAATAACCTTTACGTACTCACCATTAAGAAATGCTAAATAAATTGACTCATATATTTGCTCTGGAGTTCTTTCGGAGTTTTGTGTGAGTTTTCCTTCCAATAATTTTTTTGCATACTTGGAGTCCTTGTAGTTTGAAATAATATCTTCTTTATAACTTTTTGCAATATCATTAATTTCAAGTGAGGTGAAACACTGATAGAGAAAATATTTTGCTGGAACAATTAAAATTTTATCGGGGCTATTACTTAAGAGTTTATCAAACTTTTCAATTGACATCTCATATTCTTCAAATTTATCTTTATAAATTGAGCCCAATCTGAAATACGCTTCATTTAAATTATTATTTAAGCTGTCAATAACTTTTTCGTCAGAGGGAATTGAATTAATAAAAGATTCTAAGGTAATTAAATCAATAGACTTCAAATCATTATTATCGACTTCTGGATTGATTAAATTAGAATCTTGATTTTTAATTGACCATCTCCAATTATCTAAAAGAGCTCTATTTCCCCATCTACTTTTAAAGTTATTTTTTCCGAATGCAACAGCCGTAGGGTTATAAAAATAGAAAAGAGAATTATCATTGCTTGCTTCTGGGTTCATTGAATTAACATTCCCGAAATTTCTCTGATTTTTATTTTTTTTATTTTTTTTTCGATTAATATCTTCAATCATATCATTGAAAACTTCTTCTCTTTTAATATCTGACATATTCACCAAGCTTAAAATACTGTCTAATTCTAAAACAGCTGTTTCGTAAAAAATTAAATCATTTAAATTGTCTCTTTTCTTTTGGATTTTTCTGAATTGTTTGGATTTCTCATTGAGATTAGTAAGTGTACTATCATAATAGAGCCCGGCATTTAAATATTTTTTATTATCAAAATTTAGTTGGGCTAAGTAGTTATAAGTTTTAGAAAATAAAATTTTATCACTGGATTTTGAATCTAAAGATTTATTCAAATAATAGATTACTAAAGAATCTATTTCATTCGACTTTTTATCATTTTCTGAATCTTTTTGTTTTAAATATATCATTGCTAAATTATAGTATATTATGTCTCTATATTTTTTATTTTCAATGTCTTTCAAAAGTAGTTTTAAATCTTGAACTGCATATTCCACGGAGTCTGATAATATAGCCTTATTTACTGCAGAATTAACGAAAAATTCCTTTGATGTTTTTCTCTTCAAGCTTACTATTTCAGAGTAATTTTTATATGCTGAATCGCTAACAGATAAATCTTGATAAAGCTGTGCCAATAAAAACTTCTTCCTTGGCATGTCTCTGTTATACCCACCTACCTTTATAGATAAATTAAGATAATTTACTGCACTATCAAGTTCATTAACATTAATGTAAGCTTGTGCAATAAAAGATTGAGCCATTGAAGTCTCAAAATCTGTTAAATTAGTTTCACTTAAAAGAGTTTTTAGGTTATCTATCGCAAAATTATCTTGATTCAGTCTTATATTAATTTTTTCCTTCCAAATTTTTATTTCGTTGATATACTTGCTTGTTGGATATTTGAATAGAATATAGTTAAATGCCTCTAATGCTGGAAGAAATCTATTGTCAAAATATCTTGACTTTCCTAAAAGAAAATATGCCTCATCCATTATAGGGTTCTTTTCTTTTCCCAGAATATTCATTGAATGTTTTTGAATTGCTAAGGTTGCTTTTTCCTCTGCTTTTGTAAAATCACTTTCTCTGTCTTCTTCCTCTTCAATATAGAATTTAAATTTTTCAAGTGGGATAAGATTCCAAAAGTTTTCCTTTTGCTCCTTATCAATTGACGACAAGCCTTGGTTATATAAATTATTACCATTAAAAAGAAAATTGTACTTGGTTGTTGTTGAGTGAAATTTTTTATTCAAAAATTTGTCTTTTTTTCTTGAACAACTTGAAAAGAAAATTATTAATGAAAAAATTAAGGATATATTTAAGTGTTTTATTCTCAATCGATGATTTTATTAGTCAAACTATAAAACTATATTTAGTTTTAGATATTGTATCTCTAACAAAAATAATCATCTTTTTATTATGAAATTGAAAATAATTAAATTCGTAAGTAAATATAGCTATGGGTAGTATAAAAATAACATTTAAAGTGGATGGAGTTGAAACAACTATTGAAGGCGATACAAACAAGACACTTCTGGATTCCGCAATCGAAAATGATGTTGATGCACCATATTCCTGTAGAGGCGGTGCTTGTGCCACCTGCATTGGAAGACTTAAAACAGGAACTGTAAATTTAGAGCAAAATTATATTTTGACTGACAGTGAAATCGATGAAGGCTTAATAATAACTTGTCAGGCTTACCCAACTTCAAAAGAAATTTATATTGATGCTGACGATATTTAAACTAACTCATTAAATCTTTTAAGTATTTTTTTTGGTTGTATAGAGTTAATAGCATTAACATAATCTTTAGGGCATCTTGATCCATATATAGTTACCGGAACTTTAGGGAATTTTTCTAAATCTGGTATAATTGAGTTTTTTTCTGGCTGATTAATTGGGCTGTAGCCAATGAAAGGATGTGTTGCGCCCCAAATAGTGATAACATTTACTCCAAATAAAGATGTAATATGGCCATTTGCAGAATCCATAGATATCATTAAACCAAGATTCGATATGACAGCCATTTGCTCATCAAGAGAATAATTTGAAGAAACTAAATATGTATTGATTTTTTCTTTACATATCTTTTTTATCTTTTTTTCTTCCTCGCCGGGTCCCCCAAAAATCAAAATTTGATAGCCAGGACCAATTAAATCGATTAGCTTTAAAATATTTTCTAAGGAATATTCTTTACAATTATGCCTAGCAAAAGGGGCAATTCCAATTAATCTTTTATTTGGATCAAATTCATGAGTTTTATCATTGATATTAATCTTGTTATAAGTCTTGAATAGGTCAAGATTAATATTCATATTTTCAGATGAAAAAGCATCAGCATATCTTTGATGCATAGGTTTTAGTCTTCTAAAGATTTGGCCATTAATCAATGATTTTTTTTGTTTTCTGCCTTTATCTATGACTGAGATTCTATTAAATTTATATGCCAAAAAGAGTCTAATAATTTTAGTTCTTAGAACATCGTGTAAATCAATGATAAGATCTGGGTTTATCTTAATAATTTGTGTAGAAAGACGAAACAAGCCGTAAATACTTTTGTGTTCAGATTTAAAAAAGAGAAAATTAATATTTGGAATTTGATTATATAAAGAAGAGAAAAACTCAGTTGTTAAAATAGTAATTTTAACACTGGGGTAGTTATCTCTCAACACACTAATAGCCGGTACTGTCATTGCAACATCACCAAAAGCCGATAATCTGATAATTAGTATATGATCGCTCAAGTTAAATTGGTTTTTTAGAGTAATTATTTATAATCTTCATATGACTTTTCTTCAACAAAACCAGAACCTGTAAGTAAATTAATTGATTTTTTTATTTGACTTCTTTTATCATTTGTGAAATAAACCGCTCTTGCCAGTTTTACAAAATCAGATCCAAAATCCTTATTTCTCTCGCATTCTCTTATGTGGTCTTCGATTGTCCACAATTCTGAATTTATTTCAGCCAATTGTTTATAAAGGTTTTTTAGTTCTTTACCATATGAGTCAAATAATTGACTAGCTAGTGGATTTAATTCATTATGTTCTTTTTGAATATTATTAATTTTTTGAACATCACTTATATTGGTTAGTTTTAATTCTAAAATTGTTAATTTATCGAGTAATTCCCCATTTGACACCTCTACTTTCATTGTTAGTTTGTTTTTAAAAATTAAAAGGATAAGAGTTAATTAAAATAATGGTTAAAATAATCACTTCAAAAAACAAATTATCTCTTAGTTCAGATATTATTTTAATCAAAGTTACCAGAAATGGAAAAAATAAGAAAATAGAATACTCTTTAATTAAAAAAACCAAAAAGATTGAATTTAAAAAAAGGGTAAAAAGAAATAGATTTTTTATTCTTTCAGCCAAATTATTTCCAAAGAATTTAAAAATATAGTAAATAAATGTTAATGAACAAGCAAGAGCAAAAAACAAATGGTAAAAACCAGCATTTAATGTTGCTTTTGAAGAACTAAGTTTTATCCAAAATAAATCTATATGTCCGATAATTGAATTAATTGACAATTCAACACCAGTTATTAAGTTTAGTGTAACGACTGTGATTAAAAATCCGGTAATATATCCTATTAAAATTTTAAAAAAGTCGACAAAATTTAATTTGTTAAACATATAAGCTCCCAAAAAAATCGTTATGAAAAATATAATATTAATTTCATGCAAAAATGTGGAAATTGAAAACCAAAATCCGATATCAAAAAACTTTTTATTTAGATTCTTTTTTGACTTTAGACTATATATTTTTCTTACAACTAGTAGTAAGAAAAAATATGATAATGTAATCTTTAAATCATTTGGCATTTTTAAGTAAACTCCAGAAAATAATATTAATCCAAGTGTTATATAGTGATTATTTTTTAAAATTGAATTTTTTGAGATAATAAAAAGCGATAAAAGAAATATAAGACAAATACATATTTGAGAATATAAATCATCAATCAATATGTTTTTATTTCTGATTGAAAACATCACTATAAATGAAATGGTAATTGAACCAATTACTTGTACTAATTTTGTGAATTTAAAAAACCTTATTATCATGTAAAGATTTGTATATTTACAAAGTAAATAAATATGATTCACAATGAAAGAGTTCTTTTACGGTATTGAAAATCTTTTTGTTAATTATTTTTTTATACCCTTTGACATACTAAGAGAAGTTGGCGACTATAATTGGTGGCTTGCGAATATCATGGCGTGGGTTTTTACTGCAATTGGAACAGCTGCTTTTTGTTATTGGATGGTTCAACTTAAAAAATTTGACGATAACGATGAGGAAGATATGACAATCACCGCCCATGATTATTTATAGATCAAACCCTATATCTTTTCTGTAGTTCATTTTTTCAAAACTTATCTTTTTTATTGATTGATAAGACTTTTCTAAAGCTTCTTGTAAGGAATTTTCGATTGAGGTTACAGCTATTACCCTTCCTCCATTTGTTTTGACTTTCCCGTCTTCGTACTTGGCACCAGCGTGAAAAACCAGAGAGTCTCGAACTGAATCTAAACCAAAGATTTCCTTGCCTTTTTCATATTGCTCTGGATATCCGCCTGAAACCAAAAAAACTGTTGCTGCTTTTTTATCGTCAATAATAATATTATGATCTTTCAAATTGCCGTTGCCTGCAGCATATAATAGTTCTAATAAGTCTGATTTTATTCTTGGTAAAACTACCTCTGATTCAGGATCGCCCATTCTTACATTATATTCAATTACATAGGGTTCATCATTCACTTTAATTAGCCCAAAAAAAATAAACCCTTGATAATTTATGTTGTCTTTTTTAAAACCTTCAATAGTTGGTTGAATCACTAGTTTTTCAACTTTTTCTTTAAACTCTTTTGTTAAAAAAGTCGGAGGTGAAACAGCACCCATTCCTCCGGTATTTAATCCGGTATCTCCTTCCCCTATCCGTTTATAATCCTTTGCGCTAGGTAACAACTTATAATTTTGGCCATCAGTAATTACAAAACAACTCAATTCAATACCGTCTAAGAACTCCTCGACGACAACACTCTTACTAGCATCTCCAAATTTTGAATTTACCAACATTTCATGAATTTCATTTTTTGCTTCATCTGGGTTATCAATTATTAAAACTCCTTTGCCTGCTGCTAATCCATCAGCTTTTAGTACATAAGGAGCATTCATTTCGTCTATATAAGAAAATGCTTCATTAATATTTTCAGCGTTAAAAGTTTTATGTGATGCAGTTGGAATACTATGTCTGTTTAAAAAGTCCTTGGCAAAATCTTTACTTCCTTCTAGCTGAGCGGCACGCATATTTGGGCCTATCACAATTGTATCCTTTAAATCCTTGTCACATTTTATAAAATCTGTCAACCCATTCACTAAAGGTACTTCAGGGCCAATAACCACCAATGAAACATTTAAATTTTTAATAGCTTGTGCTATTTGCTCAAATTGATCCACCTGGATTTCTAAATTGGATGCTATTTCGCTGGTCCCAGAATTTCCAGGCGCTACATATAAATTTTTACACAATTTACTTTGTCTGATTTTATAAGCAAAAGCATGCTCTCTACCTCCAGAGCCCAATATTAATACGTTCATTAAGTTTTAAAATTTAATATGCCTTTTTTTGGCCGGTTAAAAAATTAATCGTTGTTAAAAATACAATATTTAAATCCAAGATTAAAGACCAGTTTTCTAAATAATAAATGTCATATTTTACCCTGTTTATTATATCATCATCTGTTTCAATTTCTCCTCTATATCCTTTGACCTGGGCCAACCCTGTAATCCCGGGTTTAACAAAATGGCGAACCATAAACTTATCGACAGACTTTGAGTATCTTTCATTTTCTTTAATCATGTGAGGCCTTGGTCCAACGACAGACATATTGCCAATTAATACATTAAAAAACTGGGGAAGTTCGTCAAGGCTTGTTTTTCTTAAAATTTTTCCAATTTTAGTCACTCTCTTATCATTTTTAGTTGCCTGCTGAATATCTGCATCGTTATTTTCAATCATTGATCTAAACTTAAAACAAGTAAACTCTCTGAACTTTATTCCATTTCTGGTTTGATTAAAGAACACTGGTCCTCGACTCTCAATTTTTATTATCAAACCAATAATTGGTGTAATCCACGATAATAAAAAAATAATTACGAATAGTGAAAAAACAATATCAAAAATTCGTTTTAAAATTGTGTTAAAGTCGTTAGATAGCGGCATTTCTCTTAATGACTGAACGGTTGAGAGGCCATATGTGTCAGTTTTTAATTTTTTTGATAATAAACCGCCTCTTTTTGAAATAAATTTTAAAATTTTAAAATTGTTTTCACAAAATGTAATTAAATGGCTTATTTGACTTTCATCTAATTCATTTGCTGAACAGTAAACCTCATCAATATTTCTGGTAAGAATAAAATCAAAACACTCCTCTAGGTTTAAGTCCGAAGGGTGGTTAAATTTAAAAGTCATTCTATTTTCATAACCCAATTCCTTTTGATTAAGAAAAAATTCTTTTAGTTCTGTTACCGACTCATCATTTCCTATTATTATGGTCTTTCTGAAGTTTCCTCCAAAACCTAACCTATAGCTTTGCAAAGCATAAAATAGTGTTAGCTTGAATAATGAAATTATGACAAATGTATACAGTAAAAATACTAGGGTTTTTGATAATCCTGGCGTTGGGTTTTGAACTGCCCCGAAAAAAGCAAAAACTAAAATTGAAAATAATAATAGCTGATAAAAAATGAATGATATAATCCTAATTAACTTGGTAAACCGATATACTTCATAAAATTTTGTTATTAACGCAGAAATTATCCAAAGTGCAGAAAAAACAATTATTGGGGTGACCTTAAATAAACTTTGGTCCAAAAACAAATAGATAAAAGAACTAACTACCAATAAATCAAATATTATTGAAATTGGTCTAAGATATTTTGAATATCTTCCAGCATACTTTTTTACCATCAAGATACTTTTTCTTTTAATTTTAAGTCAATGTAATTTCGAATATTCTTTGCAAAATTTTTCTCTGAGAATTGGTCAGCGTGAATACTAATAGCCTCGTAATCAAACTCAATCTTTTTAAAACGTATTAATGCTTCTAAAATTGCATCAACTGACTGAGAATTAAAAAACACACCTGTTTTTCCTTCAACTACTGTTTCTGAAAGGCCACCAATATTATATGCTATTACTGGAGTTCCCGTTGATTGAGCCTCTACTGGAGCTATCCCAAAATCTTCTATTCCTGCATGAACAAATGCTTTTGCCTTACTAACTAATTTCATGACCTCAGGTGGCTGAAGAAAATCAAAAAACTTTATGTTAGAATTGGAAATTTTTTTTAATCTGTTCTTCATTGATCCATCTCCAACTACATAAAGGGTCTCTTTAGAACGATTAAAGGCTTTAACCAGCAAATCAGCTCTTTTGTAAGGCTCTAGTCTTGCTGTTGTTATGAAATAATCTTTTTTTTGTTTTACAAGTTTAAATAGGTTAGTGTCAACTGGTGGATATATGACCTTTGAGTCAATATTATATGTTTTTTTAATCCAGTTTTTTACAAAATAAGAATTTGCAATTATATAATCTGGTCTTTTAGAGTGTTTAATATCTACATAGCGTAACAATTTTAAAAGGGGGGAAAGAATTACCCTTTGCCAGAATGAAAAATAAATTTTCTCATTATCCCAAATATACCTCTGGTTTCTTGCCTGATAATAGCAAAAATGTATTTGACCTCTTTTCTTTTTAAAACCTTTGGCCACTGAAAATGAAGAGGATATAATAAATTTATTGTCTTTGTCATTCTCAAATTTTGAAATGAAATAAGGAAATAAAAAAAACAGATATCTAAAATTTGACTTTAAAAACTTTAAATTAGATTCAATAATTGGAACTTTTTTATCTTGAAAAACCTTTGCAAGGTCATTGTTTGACATTATGTTAATAAGCGTATAACACTTATCAAAATCGTATTGCCGGTTTAAGACTGTTAAAACCCTTTCAGCGCCACCATATTTGTCAAGCCAATCAGCTACTAGTATCTTTTTCATTTTGTGAATTGATTATATAAACCGCTATAACTATTGTTAAAGCCAAAATAAATGATCCGAGTTGTCTGTGAAATAAATTTTCAATCACTAAAAACAGTATTAGACTTAAAATTAGGTTAAGCGAATAGACATTCCTGTATGTTTTTAGCATAATTTCTCTTAAAAAGACAGCAAATAAAATAAGGCCTACAAACCCAAAAGAAAGTATAATGTCTATGTATTGGTTGTGGGTGTTAAAATTTCTTTGGATAAACCAATTTTTTCTTTTATTAATTGGCATTAACCTGTATTTTTCAACTAATAATTCTTGTGTCTTGTAAGTTCCTAAGCCAAAAAAACCTAAATTTTGCTCATCAAAAATTTGTAGTGAAAACCTCCATATATCATATCTTGGTTCATGAGTTTTTATCTTTTCAATAAAAGATGTTCTTACAGAATCCTGTGAATACAAAAACCTGTTTGATAGGTTTTTATTTGTAATAATAATTGTTGAGAAAATTGCAAATGATGCAAGCAAAACACCAATGCTAAAAAGCGATTTTGATTTGTAAATAATTGTATTTAAAATAACCAGAAATGCAATTAATAGTGCACTTCGAGAGGAAATCAAAAACAAGGAAAATATAAAAAACAGAATTAGTAAGGCATAAAAAGCCTTTTGTTTATTTCTATTACTTTTTTGAAATAAAAATGACAATAAGACTATTGAAATTACAACGAAAAAACCTAAGTATAATCTTTGAGTAATAAATAGGTCTTCGATTGAAGATTTAGAAATTAAAAGATCAGATGAGTTAAAGTAGTAGGTAAGAATATTCAGGTCCGTTATCAAACTACTTACCATAACCCCTGTGACAAAAGCATAAATTAAAAATCTTTTATCATTTACAAATGAAAATAAAATAAGCAATAAAATTATTTGAGCAATTTTACGTGACTCTGCAAAATCCTCAAAAAAAGAGCCATTAAATAAAGAGTAAACAACAATGAAGATTAAAAAAATAGTAAGCGCTTTAAAAAATTTCTGATTAACTATTTTAATTACCTTGTCTTTACTGTATGAAACAACCATAATTAAAAAAAGACATATCATACATATATTAACAAAAGCCTTGGCGTATGTCATAAATGGAATGGAAATGCAAATTAAAGCGGCTAAATAGTTATATGTTTTTTCTAAATTAAAATTCATCTTGCTTTAATTTTTTTATAGAAGTTGTTGAGCTCCTCGAGAAAAAATATAAAATAGAGTTTCTAATTAAACCATAAACTGGATAGAAACCAAGTCTAAAATTATCTATTATAATTTTTATTCTGTTTGTTACTTGTAGTTTTCTTTTTTTTGTTGAAATAGAATCGCTATCAATTATATAGTCTAAAAGAACTTCTGGCATATTTGCACATTTAAAATGCTTAATTACTTTGAAGAAAAAAGCATAATCTTGAGCTGCATAACGATACTCTTCTGGATATTCAGGGACGGTTTCTAAAATAGATGTTTCTAAAACAACCGTTGGGTTTACAAACATACTGTTTAAGTACATCTTTCTTTTTATCTGATTGTAATGTGTTGGATGTTTTATGTTAAATAAAAAATCTCCATTTGAATCTAATACTCTAGCCCATGTTCCAATAAGCTTAATGTCATGATTAGCTTCTAAAAAGTTTAATTGTTTCATGAACTTATTTTCATAGCATATGTCGCCAGCATCAAGTCTCGCCATATATTTGTAACTCCTTTTTTTAACAAATTGTAGGCATTTGTTAGCAGCTATTCCAACCCCATAGTTTTTATCTAAATATTGAAAGAAAATTTTTCCTTGGTTTTTATAATACGATATAATTAATTTTTCATTTAGCTTTGAATTACTACCATCATCAGTTATGACAATATCAATTTCAAACTGCTCTCTAATTGATTGAATTGATGTTAACAGTCCTTCAAAATTGTTGTAATGTGGAATTGTTATAATCAGTCTTTTATCCATTTCTTATATCTTTTCTTAATTCAATAACCCAAATCAAGGCTAAACATAGCCAAAAAAAGTAAATTCTAAATGAATCCATTTTAAGCCAATTGAGTGAAAAACCAATCATCGAAATGAAAATTATAAAAGCAAGTATTGAGTTTTCAGATTTTAAATTATTATAACACCACAGAAAAATTTGCAAGATAATTAATCCAAAAAATAGTAGCCCCACGATGCCTGTTTCGCTGAGAATTCTTAAATACATGTTGTATCCAGGGGGGAATCTTTTATCATTTTGGTTAAGATATTTCAATCTGAATTCCCAATTATCTTTCTTTGCCCATGCTGGATATTTTTTTCTGGACTCGAACGCTTGAAGGCCATATCCTGTACCCGATATTGGGTGCTCAGTAAAAACCCTAAACATAGCTTGTTGAATTCCAAACCTAGACTTATTTGAAAGCGCGTGAATTGAATCGTCTAGCTTAAAGGAATTGATTTCTTTTTTTACATATTCAATTATTGGTTTATTAAAATATGCCAACGATAGCAGAAATATTACAGAAAAACCTAAAAATATTTTATAAATGTTTTTTGACGAGTTTTTATGTTTAAGAAAAAAGGCAAGTGCAATCAAAAATTGGATTATTATTGCAAAAAAAGCAGCCCTTGACCCTGACATAAAACCTAAAAATAATACAATTATTAATGGTAAATATTTTAGCTTGTTTTTTTCTGTTAGTACATAGCTAAACATCCATCCGGCTATTGACAATAAGTATGTACCCAAGGCAGGGGGCTCAAAAGTTACAGACGAGATTCTTTGAAGCCTCATGTCAGTTTTTGCTTCTGTAAATGGAAAATAATCAAAAAGATTAAGAAGTGGTTTTTTTAAATAAACCATGTTTAACTTAACTATTAAAATCTCAATAATTGAATAAATAAATGCTATTATCAAAGATCCTAAAATGACCCTTCTAATTAATCTAAATATATCGTTGATGTTTGTTTTTTTGAATCCGTTATAAAAAGTTAGTGGTATAATAAGTGAGGCTATAATCAAAGAGCCAAATTGATTAATAAACCTTGAAACACCTGTAGTCTGTTTAAAATAGTAGTCAAGAATATTGTGAGAGTTAAGCAAGGTGGCTAAAAAAGACCACAATATAAAAAGAATTAAAAACTGAAAAATTAAATTATTTAAAGGTATCTGAATTCTTTTATTTAATAGTGTTAAAACGAAGGCAAAAGAAAAAAATAAGAAACAAGAGTCCCTGTAATATTCACCTAAAAAACTAATTCCAGACCATGAATTAAAAGGAATGAAAAATATTCCCATGAGAATTGTCCAAAGTATAATATTATTAAGTGTTAATCTAATCATTTAATAATCTTTCCAATTTGAAATGTTAACATTGAGTTTTTTTATATTTTCAACATCATCTTTAAAATAATTTTTTAATTCGTCAATTAAATTTTGATTAATTTTTTCTGGCTTTGATCTAAATATTGATGTTAATCGCATTAAAATAATTTTCAAAAAAGATGTAGGCTGTACGAATCTCTTTATTCTGTTTTTAAATTTAGAAGGTTGGAAAATAATCTTGGTTGCAAAATTCTTTTTGTAATTACCTCCTACATTAAACTTCTCAGAAATTGTTTTGAAGCTAAAGTTATTGTTGACCCCTAAAAACTTATAAACCTTTTTCATTGTTATAACAGGGTTTTTGTCTAATTCCTCAATTGTTAATATTAATACCTTGCTAAAGGTTGTCTTTGCCTTGACTATCTTTTGATAATAAGTAGAATTAAATTTATAATACCAAAAGTCCGAATACTTGTTCTTAATTCTTTCTTTCTCAGCACTTAGCGCATCTTCAAAAGACATTGTTTCCCTGTGTTCCCTTTTAAGGTGTAAATAATTTGAGTATGCTCGATTTATAGGGTCTCTTAAAATAATAATCACCTTTGGGTCGTTTAAGTATTTTTTAATTTTTATAAATTCACTTGGATAGTTTATATATGAAGGTGAGGCGTCCCCTATTGCTATCTCATTTTTAACATTTTGGAAATAGCTTAAGTACTTTTCTGAGCTGTTAATTTGTGTCTCTTTAATCAATTCGTCTTTTGGGCCATTTTTAAGTTTTGAAAGAATTTTGAATGTAAAAAAATGTAGCTCCTTTTGCTGAGGCATAAATATCTCGGGGTGTTCGTTAAGGTAGTGGTGCAATGATGTTGTGCCACATTTTGGAAAGCCTGCAATTATGAAATTAGGTTTTTTCATATCACGTTAAAAAGATTTTAATTTTATCTCTTGAATAAACAAATACAGTAGTGATTGAATTCCAAATTATTAGACTGGCAAGCGTAGCTTTAGCTGCCCCATTAATACCCTCATGAGGTATAAAATAAAAGTTTAAGGCAATATTAATGCTTAAGCCCAAAATCAATATCTTGTTCAGTGTTGTTTGTCGGCCAGTCATATTTAAATATATAGCGCCAGGTCCTGAAATAGAATTAAAAAATTGAGCAGCTAAAAGAAAAATTAAGGCTTTATTGGCTTGAGAGTAGCCTTCTCCAAACATGTTCAAGATTTGTTCTGAAAATAAAAACAAAACGCTTAAAACTCCGATGCTTATAAAAAAAATAATCCTGGTAGATTGTTTAATCAAAAGCTGCATATCCTTCATGTTTTTCTTTTCAAATATTTCTGCAATTCTTGGTGCAATTACAATATTTACCGACATAAGCGCTAAGGTCGTAACCATAGCCAATTTTACAGAAACGGAATAGTAAGCAATCTGGTCAAAACCTTCATAAACAGACAAGATAATAATGTCAATGCTTTGCATTATAAAATATGCTATTGCGCTGAGCGCCATGGGGGCTGAAGTTTTGAATATCTCTCTTACAGAAAATTTTTCGGATTCTTTACTCGTTTTTTTCAACCCACCCAACATGTTGAAAACCTTAATTCCTGAAAATACTGAAAGTAAGACAAAGCCAAACAAATAGGCCTCGACTAAATAAGATTGTTGATTGTATTGAATTAGGATTATTGCGAATATGAATACCGGAATATACCTAAACAGGCTCCTATATATCTCAGATAAAATTGTGTTTTGAAGAGCTCTTATGGTGTCGATATTTAACATTGTTGTAGAGAAAAAAATCAATGTAAAAATTGACATTAGAATAAGTGCATAGGATTCTGTACTATTAAAAATTTGGGTTATAGTTGATTCATTAAATAGACAAAGAAAAAGTCCTAAAATTATCAGGCTAAAAGAAATTATTATTCGGAGCATTTTAAAGTATATGGATCTTATTGATTCAACACTTTTTCTTGCTTTTAAAAAGCCTGAATAATAAATTATGGATTGGTTTGTGCCCATCAATGCTATTCCTCCTAATACCATTAAAGTAGATCTAACAAAGTCATATCTACCAACATTTTCGGCAGTAAAAAAGTTAGTAATATATAGGGTAAAAGAAAATAAAAGCAAAACGCCAAAAGATCTGATAATTAAAACAGAAAAGCTCTTTTGTGTAAGGTCTTTGATTGACATTTAGCTAGCTCTGTCTAATTTATCAAGATACAGGTAAAGACCAATTACTATTGAAATTATTATATATATAAACAAAAATAATAACGGGTAATAAACCATCTTATTTGAAAGTATGGAACTATTCTCAATTAATATATTTGCCTCGTTTATTACCATTACAGTTTCTTTAGTTATAAGGGTTTCTTTTTTTAATTCTTGATTTTCGTTTTGTAAAGAAATCTTGGTTTTAATTAGTTCGTTTGGCCTTACGTCTTTATTGTCAATATAAAGTTGTGTTGTTTTAATCTTATTCTCTCTTGAGTAATAATCAAGTAGCTTGTCAATTTGATTTATAGTTTGTTCATTGTCAGAAATAATACTTGAAATTCTTTGCAAATTCCTTTCTTTGAGCTCAGTAAAAAGAGGGTTATTATTAAAGTAGTCTACAATTTTATTCACTGTACTAATAGATGAGTTGTTTGATACACCTACCTTAATAAAATGGTAGTCGTAGTCTGATTTGAAACCTTCGGTAACAGAAAAACCGTCCTCATATTCAAGATTATCAAACAAAGCTCTTATTTCATTTGCGTTTATATCTTTAGCCATAATGTCTTTTATATCAATGACTGGAGAAATTGAAACTTCGTCAATAGACTCATCCTCATTTAACTTGATTTCTTGATTAAAAAAGTCATAATCTGCACTAGAAATTTTTAAATTGATAAGGTCAACTGCATCATAAACATAGTTTCCAGCATCAAAATTAATTTTCACAAGAACTGTAGCTTCTTTAGCGTTTGGCAATTTGCTGTCTGTTTGAAAATATCCCAATATAAGTCCTGTAACTATAATGACTAATAGTTTTTTCCAGCCTAACAAAAAGCTTTTAGATCTTCTAAAAATTTGCAAGAATAAGCTTAGCAACATTAACTTTATTTTCTCTATCAGAACTATTATATCAAGTTCTTCTTTTTCTTTAAAATTATTTTTCATTTTTTCGCTTTAGTTTTTTTTAAACGCTTTTTTTAATAATTTATTTTAGATTGACTCGATTAGATTAAGTTTTTTTAAGCTGTCGGCAATTTCCCTATTATCAGCAATTTTTGGAACTTTATTTTGTCCACCTAATTTCCCAATACTACTCATATATTTTTTGAAGCCTCCTTTAATAATTTTTCTTATTACTGGTTTATCTATTATTCTGCCATCTATTAAGTCTTTATAATATTTGTTTTGTTTTTGAAGCTCAATGTCTAATAAACTCCCAAAATTATTAATCTCAATGACATTTCCGTCAAATTCAATAAACCACTCGTGACAAGCCTGTAAAGATTTTGATTTAAATCTTGGGGCTACTGTAAACTCAACAACCATGTTTCCGGTTTTTAAAATTGCTTGTTCTATTGCTTGTTCAACCTCCTTAACAATTACATGTTCTCCAAAGGCAGATAAGCTTTGCCTGAGCCTTCCTGTTACCACAATTCTATAAGGATTTATGCTTGTAAACTTTACTGTATCACCCGTATTATATCCCCACAGACCTGCAGAGCTAGAAATAATCATAACATAATTTATGTCTTTTTTTACATTTTGAAGTGATATTCTTTCTATCCTATTTTCTCTAAAATCCTCAACATCAATAAACTCATAAAAGATACCAGCATTCAGTATTAGAAGGAGGTCATTGCTGTCTTGCTTGTCTTGAAAAGCAAAAAAACCTTCGCTTGCAGGAAAAAGCTCTATACTGTCAACTTCCTTACCAATTAAAGAAAGGAACTTTTCCTTATATGGTCTAAAATTAACTCCTCCATAAATCAAAAGGCTAAAATTTGGGAATACCTCTGAAATCTGTTTATTGGTTTTTTTGACTATTTTTTCAAAGTACATTTGAAGCCATGATGGAATACCACTAATAATTGTCATATCTTCCCTAATTGTTTCTTTTACTATGTTTTCGATCTTATTTTCCCAATCTTCAATGATATTTGTCTTCCAGGAAGGGAGCATATTACTTTTCATGTAAAACGGAACATGGTGAGCAGAAATTCCTGAAAGTCTGCCACTCAACATTCCTGAAATGTCTTTTAGTATTGGGCTGCCTTGAACAAAAATATATTTACCGTCAACAAAGCTGGTTTTATTGGTTTCTGCAACATAAATCAACAAAGCATTTTTAGCTCCATTTAAATGGTTTGGTAAACTTTCCCTAGTAATAGGAATATATTTTGCGCCCGAAGTCGTACCTGAAGTTAAAGCAAGGTAAATTGGTTTTCCTGGCCATAAAATATCCTTTTTTCCAGATTTTACTTTCACAAGGTATTCTCTAAGTTCCTCATAATCTCTTATCGGTACTCTCTTCTTGAATTCTTGATAATTTGATATTTCCGAAAAGTTATGGTTCTGTCCAAATTTAGTGTTGCGTGCTTTTTTGATTAAATATTTAAACTGGTTTTCCTGAGTTGTAATTGGATTAGTTGCCCAATTGTAAACCTGCTTCTTTGCAAGACTTGAAATTATTTTTAGAAGAACATGCTTTAGCATTCTTATTCAAAATTTAATAGAGGCTTTGGATCTATTGGGTTCCCGTTTTTCCAAAGTTCGAAATGTAAATGTGGTCCAGAGCTTAAATTTCCTTGATTACCTGAATAAGCAATAACTTCTCCGGCTTGAACGAAATCATTTTGTTCTTTTAATGTTTTTGAATTATGCTTATAAACTGAAATTATGTTTTCTCCATGATCAATAACAACTACATAGCCTGTCTCAAGCGACCACTCTGAAAAAATAATTTTTCCATCAAGAACAGACTTTACAGGCGTGCCTATATCGGCTGCTATATCAATAGCAAAATGATTTTCATTAAAGTTAAAGCTTTGGGTTATTTCACCTTTAATCGGAGAAAAAAACATTTTGTTTTCTATAATAAGCTCATTATTAGTAAGGTTAAACTTATCCTCATTTTCAACATATTTTCTAAGAATAGAATCTTGTAGATTTGGAGAAATTGTAAAAATATCTGAGTTAATTAGATTACTGTCTATTGATAACTCATCTCTTGAAATAAACTCATCTATATTTCCAGAAAGAACGTCTTCTATAGATTTATAAAATTTATTGTTTAAGCTTATTTGCCTTTCTAGTGAGTCTGTTTTTTTTGTGAGGTATATTGCTCTATTCAAAAGGTCTGCTGATGAATAGCCGGGTACCAACTCTTTAAGTTGGGTGAAAAAAACTATGCTGATTGTAAATGAAATTAGAATTATAGAGTATATAACCATAACAATAATGGTGTTTATTTTACTAGCTTTAAAAGAAAATTTTTCTTCAAATGTGTCATCACTTGAAACAACTACTTTATAATCACTTAATAATCTTTTAAAGAATCCTTTGTTTTGTTTTTTGTTTTTCACAATATTCAAAAGTACTCAAAATTAGTTTACTCTTGAATAGGTAGTCTATATATAGCAAATATTACATCTATTATTATTAACTTAGCTTAAAATATTTAATAATGGATTTATTTATTATACCTCTTGCTTTAGGTCCTGGCCAATTAGTTTTAATTGCAATTGTTGTTTTGATACTTTTTGGTGGTGGAAGAAAAATCAGTGAATTAATGAGGGGAACTGGTAAAGGCATAAGAGAGTTTAAAAAGGCTTTAAAAGAAGATGATGATGAGGATGAAGAAGAAAAAGAAGGCTAGTTTTTAAGACTTCTCATAATAGCCTCTAATTCAAACATATACTCCCTTTTACTTGACCCTGGCGAATAAACAAAACCGTCCAACATTATATATTCATCCTGTTTGTTGTTAGATTTAAATTGATAGTTTAAAAACGGCCCAGCCATAAATTGCCCTTTTATTTCCCACAAACCCCTTGTTTCTAATATTTGTTTACCTTTTATACTAATTTGCTGTGAGCTTGGTGTATATGTAGGGTCTGTTGACATAAATGTATTTTGAATAGGTCCAGGAATATGATGCTTGGAAATTGAATCTCTTGTTTTCACAATAGAGCTATTATTTTTGCTATTATATCTTGAGACAAAAAGATTGACTGAACCTGTTTCTATATCCCTTCTTATCCACACAAAATTGGTGTCGACTTTTGCAACTCGGTAAGCTGAAGGAAATCGTATTGTTAAACCAATACTTTTTTTAATAGCCTGTGTTTGATTTAGGTTTTTTGCGATTCTTCTTTGCTTCTCATGAATCTCATTAAAGTATAAGCTAGAATATATAGAATTAATATTCTTGCTAATAATTGTAATTATCTTCTCAGGGGTTGATCCAGTAACCTGAATGATTCTTTGGGGTGAAGCGTAAGTATTTTTAAAATTAAAGACCCCTTCTGTTTCAGAAATATCAATCTTTAGAATTGTTCTTGACTTTGTCGCAAAACCTGTAAATACTGTACTTGGAATATGGCTAAGACTAAATACGGGCTCAATTTGTGGAAGGCCATAGATGGGGCGAGCAAAATTTTCTCTTATAACTTCTCCAACCTTCCCTTCCCAGATCTCATCACTTGATACCACCGAAATATTATTAATGTTTCCACTTGAATTTGGTAATAGCTTTTGGTTTTTGTCAGAGCACGATAAGAACAAGGCTAAAAAAGATAAAATCAATGCTTTTTGTTTCATTTTTTAAAACTATTAGGCCAATTTACAATAATTAATTTTTGGGGATTCTTTTAGGAAACACAATTAGTTTCTGGTTTTCTTTAATGTTGTCGTTTTTAAGATTATTCCAGCGTTTAATATCTGAAACTTTGACGCCAAATTTTCTTGAAATTTTTCCGAGAAATTCACCATACTTAACTTTATATATGAGTTTCGAGTCTATTGAGTAGAGGTCTGGAAGGGGTTTTTCACTTTTATCAAATTCAGCGTTTGAAAAGATATAAAATTCATCTTCATTTTCTATAAGTTTATCGGCTATGTTTATCGGCAGTCTTACTGAATTAACGTTTTGCCCAGGTATAATTTCATGAATATAAGAAGGGTTTAATATTTTTATTGAGTCTATTGGGTAGTTAAAAAATTTAGAAAAGTGATCAAATGCAAATTTTTCTTTTATTAATACTTTTTCGGTTTTCAAGATTGGTTTTTTTGAAATAGCCAAATCAATACCGTGCTCGTAGGCGTACTCTAATATATACATGGTGGCGATAAATGAAGGGATATAGTTAGCTGTTTCTTTTGGTAAAAATGGTCTTATATTCCAGTAGTTTGTGAGTCCCCCTGACCGTTTTTTTGCTCTAGATATTGTTCTTGGACCCGCATTATAAGATGCAAGAACTAGATTCCAGTCGGAATGTATTTTATATAGTTTTTGTAAATACTTTGTAGCTGCTATAGTAGACTTTAAGGGGTCCATTCTTTCGTCAACATAACTATTCATCTTCAAGCCATTTTCCAATGCGGTGTAGAACATGAACTGCCAAAGACCTGTAGCACCAACTTTCGAGACAGCTGTTGGGTCAAGTCTTGATTCAATGATTGGAAGATATTTTATTTCCGTTGGAATTTGATTATTTTGCAAGTGCTCTTCGAAAAGTGGAAGATAGTAGTTGATTTTTTCAATATTGTCCTTGTAAAAGCCTAACGTTTCTTTTAGATACTCCTTTATTCTTTTTTCAACCTCAGGCGTAAAATATATGTCTATAGGGGTCTTAGCGTCTAGCCTTGCTAGTCTGTTTTTGATTGTGTCAGAATCAAAATTGTAATCCATTAAATTCCTTTCAAAGCTGTCAGCCTGGCAGTAACAGTGGTTAATTATAAACAAAAAAATAATTAAGAGTAGCAGTCTAATTTGCATAATTATTATTGCGAAAGTGCTTTAATACCTGGTAGTAATTTTCCTTCTAAGCTTTCGAGCATTGCTCCTCCACCGGTACTGATGAAACTTACATCGTCCTGTATATTAAACTTTTTGATTGCTGCAACAGAATCACCACCTCCAATCATAGAATAGGCGCCATTTTGAGTAGCTTTTACAACAGCATCTGCTACTGATTTAGTTCCTTTTTCAAATGAAGGTTTTTCAAAAACGCCCATAGGTCCGTTCCATAAAATAGTACTACTGCCTTGAATTACTTGCTCAAATTTGTAAGCTGTCTTTGGTCCAATATCTAAGCCTTGCCAACCATCAGGTACTTCATAAACATCTGTCACTTTTTGTAAACCAGCATCTGAGAATTCATTTGAGCATAATACGTCCTCAGGCAAGAAAACATTAACATTTTTTTGTTTTGCTTTAGATAAAATCTCGCCACAGTCTTTGAGCCTATCAGCCTCAAAAATTGAATCTCCTATCCTACCTCCATTATTTTTTATGAATGTATATGCCATTCCTCCGCCAATGATCAAATTGTCAACAAAGCCCATTATGTTTGCTATTACAGAGATTTTAGATGAAACTTTAGCCCCACCAATTATGGCGGTAACAGGCTTTTTAGGATTTTCCATTAATTTTTTTAAACTCTCGATCTCTTTCTCCAAAAGCATACCTGGTGCTTTTTCACCAAAGAATTGTGCAATTGTTGCTGTTGAAGCATGTTCCCTATGGGTTGTTCCGTAGGCATCATTGATATATATGTCTGCTAAACTGGAAAGTTCTTTGGCGAAATCAATGTCGGCTTTTGTTTCTTCTTCATAAAACCTAAGGTTTTCTAAAAGCACTATCTGCCCATTTTTTAAATTAGAGCAAGTTTCTTTAGTTTTAACTCCTATTGAGTCTTCTAAAAACATTACGTCTTTACGTAATAATTTTTTTAGCTCAGGAATTATTTTCTTTAGTGATAACTCAGGATTTTTTCCAACGGGTCTGCCTAGGTGGGATGCCAAAATACAGGCCCCTCCATTTGATAAAACATATTCAATTGTTGGCAGTGCCGCAATAATCCTCGAGCTATCGGTTATTTCTCCAGAATCATTGAAGGGTACGTTAAAGTCAACTCTAATAAAAACTTTTTTGCTGTTAAAAGAAATTTCGCTAATTGATTTCATTGTGAAAAGATACGTGTCAAATATAATTCTTTATCTTTGTTTTCAGTCAAATTAGATGGAGCAAATTCAGTTAAATACATTAAAAGAGTCTGTAAAAAAAGGAAGGGTTGCAAACACCTATTTATTAGTAGGAAAAGCTGATTCAGATGTTTTAGGGGCAGGGTTTAACCTGGTAAAGGATATTATAAAAAGCCCCTTTGCAGATATGGAAATACACGAGCAGCAGGCTGCTTTGGAAAAACTGAAAACCTTAACAAATCCTGATATACATTATTTTTACCCGGTTAATACAACCGCAGAGGTTAAAACGAAAGCAAGCTCAAAAGACTTTATCAATAATTGGAGGGAGCTTGTAAGTACTGGAACAAAAATAACTTTAGTTGATTGGTATAACAAAATAGGGCTTGGCAATAAGCAGGCAGCGATCAATAAGGATGAGGCTGAAGAAATTTCAAGAATAGCATCGTTGAAGTCTTATGAAGGGGGGGTGAAAATATTTCTTATTTGGATGGCTGAAAAAATGAATTTGAGTGCATCAAACAAGCTGCTAAAGCTTTTCGAGGAGCCGCCAAAAAACACGGTTTTTATATTGGTTTGTGAGAATGAAGGAAAACTTCTTCCAACTATAACCTCCAGGTGCCAAAAAGTCTATATAAACATCCAACTGTTTGATAACCATGGTTTTAGCTCAGATTATGAAATTTTATTTTTAGATTGGGTTAGGGCTGCTTTTAAGGTAAAGAGCAATAAATCTGCTATTAACGATCTTATTCAGTTTTCAGAAAAAATAAGCAAAAAAACACGCGAGGAGCAGAAAGACTTTTTGGCTTATTGCTCAACTGTATTTAGAGATTCTTTTCTGTTCAACTATAAGGCTGTAAATAATTCAGAAAAGTATTTAAACGGCTTGGTGTTAGAGAAATTTGCGCCATTTGTTCATGAGGAAAATATAGAAGATTTTTATTATGAAGTTCAAAAAGGCTTTGCAGATATCGAAAGAAACGGAAATCCTAAAATTGTTTTCCTTGATATTTCAATAAAGCTAACCAGATTGCTTCATGTAAAGCCGGTTCAAAATGTTTGATGGCTGGTTTATAATAGCCAACCCCTTTTCTAACTCAGGAAAAACAGCTGAAACAATTGACTTAGTTGTCGAAAAACTTCAATCCAATTTGATAAGTCATCAAATTAGACAAACTGAGTGCTCAGGGGATGAGATAAGGTTCGTGGAGGAAGCAACACAGGCTGGTTACAACAAAATTTTAGCAATTGGTGGAGATGGTACTGTACAAAAAATTGTAGCAGGTATAACCATACAAAAAAACATACCAACAGACGAAATGATCTTTGGGTTAGTACCTTCAGGCACAGGAAACGATTGGGCAAAATCTAAAAATATTCCGTCAGATATTTCTGATGCGGTTAACTTGTTAATTAGTGGTTCGATTAATGAGCAAGATGTTGGTGTGGCCAAAATAGTCGCTAGCTCAGATATAAAAACAAGATATTTTGTAACATACTCTGGTGTTGGTTTTGATTCTTATATGTTAGAGAAAATCGAAAATTATAAGTGGTTAGGAAAGCTTTCATACTTGGTGTGTGCAATAATGAACTTTACAAAATATAAAAATATTGCGTTGGAGGTTGTGACTCCAAAAACTAAAATAGATGCTAGCGTGTTTTTACTTGGCGTTGGTATTTGCAAATATACGGGCGGGGGAATGCAGTTAATCAAAAATCCGAAAGGCAATGATGGTTTGTTAAATATTACAATAGCTCAGGAATTTAGCAAGTTTGACATAATTCGAAATTTTTTCAATCTTTTTAATGGGTTTATTTTCAAAGAACACAAAGTTTTGACATTGGTAGGCTCTTCATTAAAAATCCGTGCTAAAAAGGGCTCTTTGGTGTGTCAGGGCGATGGCGAGATTTTTGGCGCTGGTAAAATCGAATATTCAGTTATAAAAAAAGGGCTTAGGTATTTGTCTTAGACTTTTTAAACACAAAAATATTTGAAGAGTATTCTTTTGTAAAAAAAGCAGCAATATTTGAAACTGTGCCAACAACAATTGAATTAAAAATTCTGAAACTTGATTTTTTGTATTTTTCTGACATCAAGGAAATATAATATGAGTCGAATAGTAAGGGGGTTGACTTAATAAAACTAAAGCCATTATTATAAAAAACTTTTTTTATTGATTGTTTGTCAAAATGCCACAAATGCCTTGGGACATCATAAGCTGCCCAAAAGCTTCTATAGAACTTGGCGTCAAAGGATCGGTAATTTGGAACTGCAATAATGACTACTCCCTTTTCATCTAATAGTTGATAAAAACGCTTAATAACATTTTCTAGTTCGTGGACGTGCTCAAGTGAGTGCCAAGCAGTAATACAACTAAACTTTTTGTTGTTTAAGGACTCGTTAAAAATAGAGTTAAAAACCTGTTTTGAAATATTGGGTTTTAAAGGGTCTATACCAAAAACGTTGTGCTTTCTTCGTTGTAGCTGTTGTATAAAATATTGGTCGCCCGAACCAAAATCTAGCGTCTTGCTAAACAATTCTTTTTTACTTATAAGCCTGTATTTGAACCAAAAATTAACTCTTCTAATAAGCTTATATATAAAGAAAAAAGCGCCTGGTGAAGTTGAGTTATGAGAAATATATTTATCCGAACTATAGTATCGTTGGATTTTATTTTTTAAGGGGGTGGGGTGAGTTTTTAGCAGGCCTTTAATCGCGGTTTTTTGAATTGTAAAAGCTTCGTTAGTAAGAAAATGGTCAACAACTTCAATATGTGTTTCTTTTTGTTCCACGTGAAACATTTAGCGCCCCATATAAACAAGAAGTACGGAAATATCATTAGGGGATACGCCGCTAATTCTTGATGCTTGTGAAATGGTTTCTGGTTTAACTTTATTTAATTTTTCTAAGGCTTCAGCACTGATAGATTTAAGTTTTTTGTAATCAAAATCTTTCGGGATTTTAACAGACTCTAGCCTGTTGAGTTTATCAGCGTTGTTTTTTTCTTTCTGAATGTAGCCGCTGTATTTTATTTGAATCTCTGCCTGATCTTGAACCTCTTCAGAAAAATGATTTGAAGATATGTATGAGGACACACTGTTACAGTTTTTTAGATCTTCAAGGTTTATGTTGGGTCTCGATAAAATTTTGTCTGCTTTGCCAGATTGTTTTACAGGTGCTGATTCTTTATTTGTTAAAACAGGATTAATTTCGGTAGGAAGAATACTTTGAGATTTTAAAAAGCTTATAAGGCTTTGAGATTGCTTATACTTAAGCTCGCAGACAGCCAACCTTTCGTCACTGGCAAGTCCGAGAGAATGACTTACAGTTGTGAGTCTTTGATCGGCATTGTCTTGCCTTAAGAGCATCCTGTATTCTGCTCTAGAGGTGAACATTCTGTAGGGCTCGTCTGTGCCTTTGGTTATTAAATCATCGATTAAAACCCCAATATATGCCTCATCTCTTTTCAAAACAAACGGAGATTTTTCTTTAATCTTTAGGACAGCATTTATTCCAGCCATTATACCTTGTGATCCAGCTTCTTCATAACCAGTGGTTCCGTTAATTTGACCGGCAAAGAAGAGGTTTTCAATAATTTTGGTTTCCAAAGAATATTTAAGCTGGGTTGGGTGAAAATAGTCATACTCAATTGCGTAGCCAGGTCTGAAAAACTTTACCTTTTCAAAGCCAGGGACAGCTTTTAAGGCAGAAAACTGAACTTCCTCTGGGAGAGAGGTGGAAAAACCATTTACATAAACCTCAACAGTGTTCCAACCTTCAGGCTCAACAAAAAGCTGGTGTCTTTCTCTTTCTGAAAATCGATGAATTTTATCTTCAATTGACGGACAATATCTTGGGCCAACACTTTTTATTCTGCCATTAAACATTGGGGATCTATCGAAACCTTCTCTTAGTAATTCATGGACTTCAGTGCTAGTGTAAGTCATGTAGCAGGATAATTGATTTGTAAGTGGTTTTGTGTTGTTTAAATATGAAAACTTTTGCGGTTTAGCATCTCCTGGCTGTTCTATCATTTTAGAATAGTCGAGCGATCTCCCGTCTACCCTTGGGGGGGTGCCAGTTTTCATTCTTCCTGATTCAAAACCCAATGAAACTAGCTGCTCTGTAATTCCAGTTGCAGCCTTTTCGCCAGCTCTACCACCGCCAAAATTTTTATCCCCGACGTGAATTAAACCATTTAGAAATGTACCGTTGGTAAGAACGACTGACTTACTTTTAATCTTTTGGCCCAAACCAGTTATTACCCCACAAAGTTTGTTTTTTTCAATCCATAGGTTTTTTACCATTTCTTGGTAAAAGTCAAGATTTGGTGTGGCCTCTAGCATTTCTCGCCAATATTGAGCAAAAAGAGCTCGGTCGTTTTGAGCCCGAGGACTCCACATTGCAGGACCTTTGGAAAGGTTAAGCATCTTAAACTGGACTGAAGACTTGTCTGTGATTATTCCACTGTAACCCCCAATAGCATCAATCTCTCTCACTATTTGGCCTTTAGCTATGCCCCCCATAGCGGGATTACAAGACATTTGGCCGATGGTTTGAAGGTTCATGGTGACAAGAAGGGTTTTTGCCCCAAGGTTAGCTGCAGCTGCAGCTGCTTCGCTTCCAGCATGACCACCGCCAACCACTATTACGTCGTATTCTTGATTAAACATATAAAAGTTTCACGTGGAACATTTGTGCAAATATAATTTATTTATGAGTTGTTTGAAAAGAGGATATAGCGCCGTCTTCTTTTGACCTCATGACAGTTTGGTCTTTATCAGTTTTATCCTTATAGCCACACAAGTGAAAAAGTGCATGACACAAAACCCTAAGTGTCTCATTTTCAATTGTTTGAGATAGTTCTCTTGCGTTTTTTTCTACTTCTGGTTGGCAGATAAAAACCTCTGCAGACAACTCACTTCCCTCACAATAGTCAAAAGCTAATACGTCAGTTACATAGTCGTGTTTGAGGAATTCGTTGTTTAACGATTGGATTTGATCGGGCGAGACGTAATTATAGTACAGGTTTTTAATTAAAAAGCCTTCTTTATTTGCTAAATAAAGCAACCAATTAGAAACCTGTTTCTGATATTTCAATTTAAAATCTGTATAATAAACAAACTCAATCATACAAACAAAACTACGCAATCAATTGATGAATTAATGTTTTATATTTGATAAAAATTATCTTTATCAATATTTTGAGACGAGTACGATTTGCCCCGAGCCACACAGGACCCCTACATATAGGGGGTTTGAGAACAGCACTGTTTAATTATTTATTTACAAAAAAGACAGGTGGGTCTTTTATACTTCGTATTGAGGACACTGACAAAAAAAGAGAGGTGGCTGGGGCCGAAAAATATATTGTTGATGCGCTGAGCTGGTGTGGTATTTTCCCTGATGAAAGCCCTGGAACAAAAAGTGCTTTTGGTCCATACAGGCAAAGTGAAAGAAATCATATTTACAGCAAAGAAATAAAGAAGCTTGTTGAGTTTGGTCGTGCCTATTACGCTTTTGATTCAGAAGAAGAGCTTGCGTCATGCAGAAAAGAATGTGAAAAGAGGGGTGAAACATTTATATATAATTATCAAAGCCGTCTTGCTCTTAAAAACTCTCTTTCTATGAACAAGGGAGAAGTTGCGGATTTGCTTAAAAAAGGTAGGCAGCATGTTATAAGATTTTTAGTGCCTAAAGACAAAAACATCAAGACAGTGGACATAATAAGAGGGGAATCTAATATTGATTCTAGTTTATTAGATGACAAAATCCTGATGAAAGCCGATGGCACACCAACATATCATTTTGCCAATGTTGTTGATGATCACTTAATGAAGATTACACATGTAATTAGGGGTGAAGAGTGGCTGCCGTCTTTGGCTCTACACTTTCTACTGTATGAGGCTTTTGGTTGGAAAAAACCTAGTTTTGCACATCTGCCTTTGATTCTTAATCCTAACGGAAAGGGCAAACTTAGCAAAAGAGATGGTGACAAAGGTGGCTTCCCTGTATTTCCAATCAGGTGGGGGGGAGAGACTAGCCTAGAGGGTTTTAAAGAACATGGAATTCTGCCTAGTGGACTAGTGAACTATTTGTCAACTCTAGGGTGGTCTACTAAAGAGGGGTTAGAAATTCTCTCTTTAAAAGAGCTTACAGACCTGTTTCAACTACAGAGTGTTGTGTCTGCTGGTGCAAATTTTGATTTAGAAAAGCTTAAATGGTATAACCACAAACACATTCAAGAGGCCAGCAACGAATTTCTTGTTGACGAGCTTCAAGCACTAAATATTTCTCAACAAAAAATAGAAAGAAAACGGCTGACAGAAGCCATAGGGATGGTTAAAGAGAGGGCAAACACAGTTTCAGAATTATGGGGGCTTTTGGAATATTTGTTTTTAGATCCAAAAGAGTATGATGAAAAGAGTATGAAAAAAATCAAAAAGGATGGGCTTAACAAAATATGTTCTGAAATAATTTCACTATGCAAAAACACAGACGATCCAGGAGGTTTTATAGATAGCTTAAAAGTCTGGGGTGGAGACAATGGTTTCTCTACAGGACAAATAATGATGACAACGCGTACAATTTTAGTTGGGGGGCTAATCGGGATAGATCTTCAAAAAATCATTTCTTTTATTGGTTTAGAGGTTGTTTCTAAACGCACTATGGTTTTTTCAAAAAGGCATATTTAACAATATTTTAAAACAAATTTATTTTAATAAGCATGTCTTTTCTGTATATTGTTAATTACGAATCAAAATTATTTTAAAATGTTATTTTATACTATTGTGCTGCCCCTTGGGCTTTTATTATTATTCTTTACTTTCTTTATTGTTAAGCAGCAGTCTGCTGCAATTGTTGAAAGGTTTGGAAAGTTTGTTAGCGTAAGGCAGTCTGGCCTTCAGCTAAAAATTCCAATCATTGATAATGTTGCTGGAAGGCTGAGCTTAAGAATTCAACAACTAGATGTTGTTGTGGAAACAAAAACAAAAGACGATGTTTTTGTAAAACTAAAAGTTTCTGTTCAGTTTAAGGTGATTAAAGAAAAGGTGTATGATGCTTTTTATAAGCTTGATAACCCGGCAGACCAAATCACAAGTTTCATCTTTGATGTTGTTCGTGCAGAGGTTCCAAAACTTATCCTTGACGATGTGTTTATTAAAAAAGACGATGTTGCTATAGCAGTAAAATCAGAAATTCAAGAGGCAATGACAGAATATGGGTTTCAAATAATTAAAACCCTTGTAACAGACATTGATCCAGACGCTCAGGTTAAAGAATCAATGAATAGAATTAACGCATCGGAAAGAGAAAAAGTTGCTGCGCAATTTGAAGGAGAGGCTCAGAAGATTTTAATTGTTGAAAAAGCAAAAGCTGAGGCAGAAAGCAAAAGACTTCAGGGTCAGGGTATTGCCGACCAAAGACGTGAAATTGCAAGAGGGCTTGAGGATTCTGTTAAAGTTTTAAATGGAGTGGATATAAACTCTCAAGAAGCATCTGCGCTGATTGTTGTAACTCAACACTACGATACACTTCAGTCTGTTGGTGCTGAGGCAAATAGTAATTTAATCCTAATGCCCAACTCTCCGCAGGCAGGATCAGAAATGCTAAACAATATGGTGGCTTCCTTTACTGCAAGCAATCAAATAGGGGAAGAGATGAAAAAGGCAAGGATGCAACAAAAAGACAAAGGGTCTAAATAGGGTTTTACTTTTTCCAAGAGTCTCTGAGGCCGACGGTTTTATTAAAGATAATGTCGTCGGCTTTGCTTTTTTTGTCTACCGTAAAATATCCTTTTCTTTGGAATTGAAAGGTTTCTCCTATAGCAGCTGATTTCAATGATAGTTCTGCTTTTGCTCTTATAATCTGGAGCGATTGAGTATTTATGTCTTTTAAAAAATCTCCTTCATTTTTTGCGCCCGGTGTTTCCTCTTTGAAAAGTCTATCATAGCTGTTTACAGTTATGTCTATGCTCTCGTTTTGTGTGACCCAATGAAGAGTTCCCTTCACTTTTCTTAAACTTTGTTCTGTGCCAGAGCCGCTCTTACTTTCAGAGTCATATTCACAAACCACCTCTAAAATGTTTCCTTCTTTATCTTTTTTAACAGCCACACCTTTTATTATGTATGCGCTTTTTAATCTTACCTCTTTTCCTATAGTTAACCTAAAAAACTTTCTGCCCGCTTCTTCTTTAAAGTCTTCTCTTTCTATATATAAGTGTTTACCAAAAGGTAGTTGTCTTTTGCTGTTGGAACCCTTCTCTGGATTATTTTCAGAGTATAGTCTTTCTTTTTTGTCTTCTGGGTAATTTGATATAGTAAGCTTAATGGGGTCTAGAACAACCATTTTTCTGTCGGCTTCTTTATTTAAGTCTTCCCTAACGCAAAACTCGAGCAATGAAAAGTCAATTACATTTTCTCTCTTAGCAACACCAACCTTATTAATAAACTCTCTTATTGACTTTGGAGTATAACCCCTTCTTCTAAGGCCTGAAATTGTTGGCATTCGAGGATCATCCCAGCCATCAACCAGGTTTTTTTGAACTAGGACAGAAAGTTTTCTTTTACTCATTATTGTATAGCTTAAATTAAGTCTTGCAAACTCTCTTTGCTTAGGAAAAACGGGAAATGTGTTTGTGTTTGTTTTTAAAGCTTCGATAAACCAGTCATATAAATCTCTATGTGGTTTAAACTCTAGGGAACAAAGAGAGTGAGAAACCTGTTCTATATAATCACATTGCCCGTGAGCCCAATCGTACATTGGGTATATTTTCCATTCAAGTCCAGTTCTGTGATGAGGTTTGTCCAAAACCCTGTATATAATAGGGTCTCTCATCAGCATATTAGGGTGGGCCATATCAATTTTTGCTCTAAGCACATGCACACCCTGCATATGAAAGCCGTTTTTCATTTCCTCAAAAATTTTTTGGTTTTCCTCTGCAGTTCTGTTTCTGAAGGGGCTGTTTTTACCTAAGGAGGTGGGTGTTCCTTTTTGTTCCGCCATTTCCTCAGAGGTTTGTGAATCAATGTATGCTTTTCCGTTGTCGATTAAAAAAAGAGCCCACTCATACAATTGTTGGAAGTTGTCGGAGGAGTACGTTTCTTCAGCCCAGCTATAACCAAGCCATTTAACATCTTCTTTTATGGCTTTTACATATTCCGTTTCTTCCTTTTCAGGATTGGTGTCGTCAAACCTAAGGTTAACTGGGGCATTATGTTTTTCTCCAAGGCCGAAGTTTAAGCCTATTGCTTTAGCGTGGCCAATGTGCAAAAAGCCATTTGGCTCAGGGGGGAACCTAAATTTTAGCTTTTGAGGGTCAAATCCAGAAGCTATATCCTCTTTAATAATTTGCTCGATAAAATTTTCTGGTTTGCTTTCCACAATAGTTTGTTTTTAATAAGTTTACAAAGTTATCAAAAGAATAGTAAATGAAAGCTACAGTTAAAGTTGAAAATCTTAAAATATATGCATTTCATGGTTGTATGGAAGAAGAAAAAGCAATTGGAGGCGACTATATTGTCAATATTTGTGCGACATGTAGTGTCGGGAAAAAAGCGTTTGGGGATGAGATTGGTGGCACTGTAGATTATGTAGATTTGGCAAGAATAGCAAAAAGAGAGATGTCTATTAGATCGAAGCTTCTCGAAGCTGTTGTGAATAGAATTATCATGTGCTGCTTTAAGGAGGTCTCTGTCTTAGACCAAATTTCCGTAACTGTTTCTAAGCTTAGCCCACCAATTAATGCAGATGTTGATTCTGTTTCTGTTTCGATGGATAAAATGAGGGGCGACAATTAAATAAAAAATTTATCATAAATTTGCCCACTCTACCAATTTGGCGCCTTGGCCGAGCGGCTAGGCAGAGGTCTGCAAAACCTTGTACGGCGGTTCGAATCCGCCAGGCGCCTCAAAAAAAAACCCCTTCTTTATTGGAAGGGGGTTTTGTTTTTTGCTTAGCTAAATGTTATTCTGAAGCCATTGACTGAGCAACTTCTAACTCTTTAAGCATCGCGCTAGTGTCATTTCTTAAAAAAGACCTCTGTATTCTATCCTCTTTTCCCCACATATAAGAAATTTGTGTTGGAACTTCTACTGCGACCCCGCTTGCTTTTCCGACACCCTTCCATAAAAAGAAGGCTCTGGTTACTGCTCCGAACTCATAAGTTGTCGTTTCAACCCAGGCTGCTCGCCCATCATCTCCCCAGACACACTCGATGTTGTCGAACATTTCATGGTGTGAGGCTACAAGGGCTAGGTTTTCAGCGATTGGTATCGAGTCCGTGCTGTTAGAAAACACATATGCATCCTCAGCATAGAGATCTGCAATTCCCTGCATATCATTTGCCATATAAGCATCAAAAACAGCAAGTACTGCTTGTGATTTTTCATCCTCAAACTCAACTGTTGGGCCTTGATAGCAAGAAAACACAAGTGAAAAAGTCAGTGTTGTAAAAATTAATTTTTTCATAAAATAAATGTTATTGGTTAGTGGGTAAATATACTTAATTATTTGATTTCCAGTATTATGGTTGGGTTGTTAAACACCTTTTAATATCAAAACAACACCCGATACGACAAGAATTAAAGAAACTATTGAGTTTACAATCACTATACCTTTTCCTGTCAACAAGCTTTTAAACCTGTTAGCAACTGAGATTTTGAGTAAGTCGGTTATGAAATATGACAACAGGACAATTGAAAAAAATAAAACAAAAGTTGTAAATGATTTACCGCTTGCAGGGGATGACACAATGGTGATGCCGCCCCAAAAAATAAAAACCCCCACATTCAAAATATTGATTGCAAAACCTTTTACTGCTAGTCCAAAATAATTTTCTTTTGATTCTTGAAGGTTTAGGTTGTCTTTGTTTTTCTTAGCCCTGTTTATCCAAGAAAATATTCCATATATGAGAAGAATTGTACCCCCCAAAACGAATAGTCCTTGCTTGTTTTGATCGTCTTCTAAAAGCTGAAAACTTCCTAAATAACATACGCCGATAAAACACACGTCAGCGAGCATAACGCCTAAGTCAAATGCTACAGCTGCTTTAAAGCCTTTGGTTATACTGGTTTCTAGAAGAACCCAAAATACAGGGCCCATAATAAACGCAGTAAAAAAACCTACGGTAATTGGAGTTAAAACATTAAAGTCCACTATTGATCGTAAAGATAGTTAACAACTCCCCCTAGAGATATTGTTTCAGTAATCTTCTCCGTTTTTTTATAAACATTAATAATTCCCCCAAGCCTACTGTTTGCCTCGAGTTCTTTTGCTACTGAAATATTTAAAACTGCTCCGGAAGTTGAGCTGACGTATGCCTCCTCTGCTAGCAAGTCTTGAGCGTTTATCTTTGCTCCTGTTGAAGCAGTGCTGTCGTGATACTCTGTCTTGCCTGAAACATTTATATTTGCTCCAGAAGCTGCTGTGGTGTTTAAAGTGTTTATATTAAAAACAAAATTTTGTGTAGACCCTGTATTTGCTTTTATGTTTATATCTGCTTGTTTTATTGTGTCTTTAGAAAAAATATTTGATCCTTCGTGTGAAATTATATTGTAAAGGGTTTTGTAAAAGAGCGTAACTTTTGTTCTTTCTCCAGAGAATCTTTTTTCTAAATTTAATCGAACCTTAAGGTCTCCGTTTTTATTTTTAATTACAACGTAAGCGGTGTTTTTTCCTCTTATTTCTACCTTATTTTCGTCTGATTTTATTAGTTCTAAGTTTATTCCGTCGTAAACAGCAACTTTTGAAAACTCTCCTAAGTCTCTGTCGATTTTTACCTGGGAGAATATAGTTGTAGTGAAGATTAACAGTATGTAAAAATTGTATTTCATTTCTTAAAATTATTAAATAATTATAAAATCTAGATGCTTTTTTATTAAATCTGCATTTTTAACTTCAATTTTGATGCTGTCTCCTAGTTGAAATTTATTCTTGTTTTTCTTACCTATTAAGGATGCTTCTTCGCTGCTATAGTAATACCTGTCATCCTTAATCTCTTTAACATGTACCATTCCTTCGCACTTATTTTCTTCTAATTCAACATATATACCCCAATCTGAAACACCTGATATTATTCCTTTAAAACTTTCACCAATTTTATTTTGCATAAATTTTATTTGCATAAATTTTATCGAGTCTCTTTCTGCTTTTACAGCATTGTTTTCTTGTTCCGAACAGTATGTCGCTTTTTTTTGTAAGTTCTTATCCATCTTTCCATAACTTTTGTCTAATATGTCTTGTAATAATCTATGAACTAATACATCAGGATATCTTCTTATTGGGGAAGTAAAATGTGTGTAGTTTACAAATGCTAATCCGTAATGTCCGATATTGTTAGTAGAGTATTCTGCTTTACTCATACTTCTAAGAGCTAAAGATTCAATAAGGTTTTGTTCTTCCTTGCCTCTAATTTGATTCAATAATTTATTTAAAGATTTTGATATTCCTTTAGAGCTAGTCAGATCTAGTGTATACCCAAAACTTTTAACTATGTACTTTAAAGTTTTTAATTTTTCGTTGTCCGGAAGATCATGAACTCTGTAAATATATTTTTGCTTCTTAATTTCACTAAAGAGTTCTGCAACTTTCTTATTTGCAATTAACATAAATTCTTCGATAAGCTTATTTGCATCTTTAGATTCTTTTGTAAAAACTCCAACAGGTTCTTTTTTTTCATTTAGCTTAAAATAAACCTCTTTTTTATTAAAATTAATTGACCCTTTTAGTTCTCTTTTTTTTCTTGTTTCTTTAGCTATTTCATCCATTATCAAGATAGCTTCAACAATATCATTATCAACACTATAACTCTTTTCTGTTAGTGAGTTTTCCTTGCTTATTATATTTTTTTTTGTTTCAATAATTTCTTGTGCTTCTTGGTAAGAAAATCTGTGGTTACTTTTTATAATAGTTCTCCCAAACCAGTGTTCCTTTATATTACCTTTTTTATCTATAATTATTGAGGTTGAAAAAGTTAGCTTT
>MDTB01023938.1_pt1 | contig 36896 bp, 37 predicted proteins | sample 811161 | NCBI WGS metagenome assembly MDTB01 (sample SAMN05326650, study PRJNA326480) | marine metagenome | isolation source: seawater | place: Mediterranean Sea | collected 2009 | reverse complement strand
ATACCATGGCATATTATTTGATTTAGAAAAAACATTGTCACCAAGAAGTGCAGACATTGGGATATAGCTTTTAGATGAAAAATTAAAATTTTTAGAAATAATTTCAAAAGATTGGATTATTTCATCATAAATTTTTTTATCATAATTTACTAAATCCATTTTGTTAATTGCAATAACGACGTGATTGACCTCTAATAGTGATAAAATAAATGTATGTCTCTTTGTTTGATCTAATATCCCCTTACTTGAGTCAATTAAAATAATACCAACATCTGAATTTGACGCGCCGGTTGCCATATTTCTTGTATATTCTTGATGTCCGGGAGTATCGGCAATTATAAACTTACATTTATCTGTTTCAAAATATCTATAAGCTACATCAATTGTTATACCTTGTTCCCTCTCAGCTTGTAAACCATCTATGAGTAATGCTAGATCTATTTCTTTTCCTTGTGTACCATATTTTTCACTTTCAAATTTAGTTTGTGAGAGCTGATCACTGTAAATACTTTTAGAATCAAATAAAAGTCTTCCAATTAAAGTTGATTTACCGTCGTCTACAGAACCACAAGTTAAGATTTTAAGTTGATTTTTGAAATTTTGTTTCTTAAAAAATGTTTTAATGTCCATTAGAAATAACCATCTTGTTTTTTTATTTCCATTGATCCGATTTGATCTGAGTCTATTAATCTTCCTTGTCTTTCAGAATTCTTTGACTCCAGCAATTCAATAATTATTTCTTCAATATTTGAAGCTTTTGATTCTATTGCAGCAGTTAAAGGGTAGCATCCAAGAGTTCTAAATCTGACTAATTTCTCTTCAACTTTCTCGTTTTTATTTATCTCTAGACGATCATCATCCACCATTATCAACATATCATCTCTTCTTATTACTGGTCTTTTTGCTGCAAAATATAAAGGAACGATAGGAATATTTTCTTGATAAATATATTGCCAGACATCAACCTCTGTCCAATTTGATAGAGGGAATATTCGTACACTTTCATCATTTGATATCTTAGTATTAAATAAATTCCATAATTCAGGTTTTTGGTTTTTTGGATCCCAGCGGTGATTTATATCTCTAAAAGAAAATATCCTTTCTTTAGCTCTAGATTTTTCTTCATCTCTCCTTGCTCCACCAAATGCGGCATCAAATTTATATTTATTAAGTGCTTGTTTAAGTGATTGAGTCTTCATAATATCTGTATGTGTTTTTGATCCGTGAGATATTGGCCCAACTTTATTTTTAACTCCCTCCTGATTAATATGAACAATAAGATCTAAATTATGTTCTTTTGAAATTTGATCTCTAAATTTTATCATTTCTCTAAATTTCCAAGTAGTATCAACATGTAAAAGTTTAAAAGGAATTTTATTTGGCGCAAAAGCTTTAATTGTTAAATGCAACATAACTGATGAGTCTTTCCCAATTGAATAAAGCATAACAGGATTTTTGAATTCAGCTGCTACTTCTCTAATTATATGGATACTCTCAGATTCAAGTTTTTTTAGATGATTAAAATTCATTCTAATTTATAAAATCAATATTGTTGTAAGCAAAAAAATTGGGATTAAGAATATTTTCTTTTTCATTATATAAAATTTCTTTGTTATCAATGCTTTTAAGTCTTCCTCCCGCTTCTTCAAGTATAATATGTCCTGCTGCTATATCCCATTCAGAAGTTGGGCCAAATCTTGGATAAATATCTGCAAAACCTTCAGCAATTAAACAGAATTTTAAAGAGCTTCCTTTTTGTAGAATTTCAAATTCATTAAAATTATTACTCACCCATTTGTGAAGTATGGGATTTGAATGAGATCTACTCCCAATAATTTTAACATGATTTTTTTTTTTAATTTTAATTGAAATTTTATTTGCATTATCAAGTGTATTTAATTTTTTGTTAGTTAAGATTTTATATGATCCAAAGTTTTTTTTAGAAAAATATAATTCATTTGATACAGGAGCATAAATCACACCAAGAATTGGTCTGTTATTTTCTATTAAAGCTATATTAACAGTAAACTCACCATTTTTTTTAATGAATTCTTTTGTTCCATCAAGAGGATCGATAAGCCAATATTTTTTCCATTCTTTTCTTATATCCCATTCAATAAATTCTTCTTCACTAAGTATTGGAATATTTGGTGATATTTTTTTTATAGAATCAGTAATAAATTTGTTTGAAGCTAAATCTGCTTGAGTCAAAGGAGATTCATCGGTCTTAAAAGTAATATCAAGATTTTTATTATAAAAATCTAAAATAATTCTGCCTGCCTCTACCGATATATTGCTAATTTTTAATAATTCCTCAATACTGTTCATAACCCTAAATATTTATTTTCATATTTATAAAAAATCTATGATAGTATTATCATATTTATAATTTCATTAAATAAAGCAATTATAATAAATGAGTCAAAATATTAATAATGAACTTTTAGATATTGATAATGTATTAAATCTAGACGAGTCTGTCATAGTTAAAAACATGATGGATTATCTATTACCAAAATATTTAAAAATAGTAGATAAGATTAATAATAGAGCTCTAGAAATTGTAAATGAGTCTAGAAAATCTATAAGCTTAATTAAAAGCCCGATTGAAAATCTTTTACAAGAATACAAACTTAATACTGAAGAAGGTACAGTTTTATTATGCTTGGCTGAAGCATTACTAAGAATACCAGATCAAAAAACTATTGATAGACTTCTTGAAGATAAGTTTACATCGACAGACTGGAAAAAACATACTGGTTTTGACAAAGGCTTATTTGTAAATGCATCATCATGGGCATTTTTAATCACTGGTAATATATTAAAGAGAAGTAAATACGATGAAAGTTCAATAGAGGAAAATTATAAAAGCCTCTTAAAAAAAAGTTCAGAGCCAGTTTTTAGAAGCATTATTAGAAAAGCTGTCATGGTTTTAGCAAAACAGTTTGTATTCAAATCTAAAATGGAAGAAGCTGTTCAGTTTACAAAATCAGAAAAATATAAAAATAATATTTTTTCTTTTGATATGCTTGGTGAAGGAGCAAGAACCGAAGAGGATGCAGATAAATATTTTCTAGAATATAAAAAAAGTATTGAGTTCACTGGCAAGAGTTTATCTAATGATGAAGATGTTAGATATTCAAATGGTGTTTCAATAAAACTCTCTGCATTAAATCCAAGATATGAAAGACATAAGTATGAAGATCTAAAAATTGAATTAATTCCTAAATTAATTAAACTGGGATTGTTAGCCAAGAAAAATAATATTCAATTATGTATAGATGCAGAGGAAGATAAAAGATTTATTTTATCTTTGAAAATATTTAAAAAATTAATTGAATCAAAAGAACTTAATAATTGGAATGGACTAGGTTTAGCTATACAAGCATATCAAAAAAGAGCATTTTACACTATTGATTGGATTAATAATTTAGCAGAAAAAAATAATAAAATCATACCAGTTCGTTTAGTTAAAGGCGCCTATTGGGATAATGAAATTAAAGTTGCACAAGAATTAGGATTAGAAAAATATCCGGTTTATACGAGAAAACCTATAACTGATTTATCCTGGATGGCCTGCGCTATCAAAATGTTAAGTTATCAAAAAAATATATTTCCTGCTTTTGCAACTCATAACGCACACTCAATTGCATTTATCGAGGAGATAGGAAAAAATCAAAATTTTGAATTTCAAAGAATTCATGGAATGGCTGATATTTTAAATAATTATTTTAATAAGCATTCAAATAATAATTACAATAAATCCAGAATATATGCGCCTGTGGGAAATTATGAAGATCTTCTACCTTATCTTATGAGAAGATTACTTGAAAATGGTGCTAATACTTCTTTTGTTAATAAATTAAATGACCTAAAAATAAATATAAACGAACTTATTTCAGATCCTATAAAAATTATACAATCCTATAAAGAATTTGATAATCCTCATATTCCATTACCTAGCCATATTTATTTACCAAGTAGAGAAAACTCCATAGGTACAAATTTATTTAGTGAAAAAATAATTTCAAGTTTAGAGAATCTTTTTAATAAAAAAGTCGAAGAATATAATGCTCATTCGTTATTATTAAACAAAGATAAAATTAGTTTGAATAAAATTAAAATTGCTTCACCTGCATCAATTAAAAAAATAGTTGGTAATGTAAGTTTTGCAGATGAGGACATCATTAATGATGCATTAAATATATCTAGAGAATATCAAAAAACATGGAATGATATAGAGATAGAAGAAAAATTAAAAATAGTTAGAAAATTTGCTTTATTATTAGAAAAAAATAAAGAAGATCTTTTAAAAGTTTGTGTAAATGAAGCAGGTAAAACAATAAGTGATTCATTTAATGATTTAAGAGAGGCAATTGATTTTTGTTATTACTATTCAAGTGAAGCTAAGAAGATATTAAGTAAAGAAATATTATTTGTAGGACCTACTGGTGAAAAAAATAAATTAATTTATGAATCTAAGGGAGTTATTCTTTGCATAAGTCCTTGGAATTTTCCAATAGCAATCTTTGTAGGTCAGATTATAGCAGCTTTGCTATGTGGAAATACTGTAATAGCTAAACCAGCTGAACAAACATCAATCATTTCGTATAAAATTATTAAACTTTTATTTAATGCTGGCTTACCAGTAAATGCATTACAATTAATTTTAGGAGAGGGGTCTACAATAGGTGAAAAGATTTTAAATGACGAATGTATAAAAGGTGTATTGTTTACAGGTTCTTGCGAAACAGCAAAAAATATTCAAAAAAATTTAAATAATAGAGAAGAATTGGTATCTTTAACTGCTGAAACTGGTGGTCAAAATTTTATGATTGTTGATTCATCTGCACTAACAGAACAAGTTGTAGATGATGTTATAGACTCAGCATTTAATTCTGCAGGACAGCGTTGTTCTGCTCTAAGGATTCTAGCAATACAAGATGAAGTTTATGAAAAAACTATTGAAATGCTAATTGGTGCAACAAAAAAGATAAAAGTAGGTTTGCCTAATAAACTCGAAACTGATGTAGGTCCACTTATTGATGCGAATGCTAAAGAACAAATTAATAATCATTTGAAAATTTTTAAAAATAAAATTTTATTCGATCTGCCAATTAATGATGATTTAGAGGGGTTTTATATTGGCCCTAAAATAATTGAACTAGATCAGTTAAGTGATATTAAAAAAGAAATTTTTGGGCCAGTATTACATGTTTATAAGTATTCATCTAATGAACTTGAAAAATTAATTGGAGCTATAAATAAAATGAATTATGGTTTAACCTTAGGCGTACATAGCAGAATAGATAATACTATTAATTATATTTTTAAAAATGCAAATATTGGAAATATATATATTAATAGAAACATTACTGGGGCTGTTGTAGGTGTGCAACCTTTTGGTGGAAGAGGTTTATCGGGAACAGGTCCAAAAGCAGGTGGTCCAAATTATTTGATTAATTTATTAAATGAAAAAACTTATTCTCATGATACCACAACTGCTGGAGGCAATACTTCACTTTTTATGTTACCTGATAAAGAGTAAATTTAGCTAATAATAAATTCCGGCTTACCTAATTTTTCAAAATCTAAATCTACTCCAAGACCAAAATTATCTGAAGCTTTAAATTTTCCGTTTATTCTTTTTGGTGATCCCTCAGAATAACTAATAGCATTATAACTGTTAAAATCTGTTGAAGAAAATCGATAGTCTATAGGTGTGCTATGTGCTAAATGAGCTATTGCAGCAGTAGCAATATCTCCTCCCCATGAATCTTCAATTGTCATAGGAATTTTAAGTTCAACACATAAATCCCTTAGTTGTTTGCTTTTAGTTAAGCCTCCTAATTTACTAATTTTAAGATTAATAATATCCATTGCATTATCTTGATAGGCTCTAAGAAAACTCTCCAATGAAAAAATGCTTTCGTCCAAAACAAAAGGATTATTATTTTTTTTCCTTATTAAAAGACAGTCATTATAAGTTGCACAAGGTTGTTCATAATAAATATTTAAATGAGACGTTTTATTAATTACTTTAAGTGCTTCATGAGTTTTCCAACCTGTATTAGCGTCTGCAACTAAAGTATTACTATCATCAAGAATGGAGTCTACTTGTGTAATTCTTTCAATGTCATCTTGATAATGACCACCAACTTTTAATTGAAATTTTTGATAACCTTCATTTTTATATTGATCTACTCTCTCTTTCATAGTTTCAGGATTTTCTTGAGATATGGCTCTATACAAATCAACAGTTTCTCCATATTTACCCCCGAATAGCTGCCAAATTGGAGACTTATAATGTTTACCAATGATGTCCCAACAAGCCATATCAATAGGTGATTTAATATAAGGGTGACCATTTAAACTTTTATCCATCTCAAAATTTATTTTATTTATATTGGTTGGGTCTTTACCAATTAAATTTCTTCCAATTTCTAAAATACCTGATCTGACTCCTTTTGAGTATGCAGGTAAGTAAGATGATCCAAGATTACAAACTTCTCCCACTCCTTTAATTTTGTTATCTGTTTCGATAACTATAATTGAGCTGTCAAAATTATTAACGATATTATCATTAGCCCATTTATATGCTTTTTCTTTTAGAGGAATATCAATTTGATAAACTTTTATATTATTTATTTTCATCAAAATTTTGAACTAGATTATTTTTAATTCTCTGCTGAAAGTTGTTAATGATTCACAAGAGTCTTTGGTTATTAGAACATCATCTTCAATTCTGATGCCTAAATGATTTTCTTTATATAAACCAGGCTCTATTGTAATAACCATTCCCTCTTCTAATAATTCATGATTTTTTCTCATTACGTAAGGATCCTCATGTACATCCATTCCTAAACCATGACCAGTTTTATGCACTATAAATTCTTTGAAATTTGATGATTCTAAAATTTTCATAACGCTATCATCCAAATCATGCATAGAAACTCCTGGTTTCGATACCCTTCTCCCAACTGAATTTGCATTGTAAACAACATCATACATATTTCTATTCTCTTCACTTACTGAGTCTAAAAAAAAAGTTCTAGTAATATCGGAATTATATCCATTAACATTTGCACCAAAATCAAATAGAATACAATCACCGTTTTGAATTCTATAATCATCTCTAGAATGTCCATGGCACAATGCGGAATTTGATCCAGCTAAAACAAGTGGCTCAAATGCTATATCGTTAGCTCCAAATTGTAATAATTTTTGCATCAAAAATTTTTTTATTTCAATTTCAGTCATACCTGCTTTTACAAAATTTAGAGTTTCACTAAGTGAGTCTTCTGCTACTTTTACAGCTCTTCGCATATGCTTAATTTCGTAATTTTGTTTATTTAATCGTATCTTGCTAATAATTTTATGAGCATTTTTTATTTTAATATCTTTTGAAGCTTGCATTATTGCTTGCATCTCAAATGCTCTCATCAATTGACCTTCAATTCCAAGATTTAAATTTTTACCTAATAGTTCAAAAGCTTTATTAAATGCACTTTGAAATCCATCATTATCTTGCCACTCAATTATCTCTGCATCAAAGTTTAAGTTTGTAAAATTAGAAACTTCTAAAACAGGAACGATTGCAACTGGTTTATAAAATTTTGAAATTATTAATAAAAATGGACGTTCCATTAAAAAAAATTGACCACCAGTTATGTGCCTAAAATTTGGACCTGGAACTAAAGCAAATGCATCTAATTCATTTTTTTTATCGTTAAGTAAATTATGTAATTTTTCAATCATTATATTTTTTTCTTCATGATAGTTTGATGTTTAATAAAAAAAGGTATTAAATATATCGAAAGAAAGTCAATTTTTTTTATATCTTTAATTGAATAATGATTTTCTTTGTTAAGAATATTTACTGTTCCTATTGGTCTGTCTTGAAAAAGAATTAAAAGATTGATTATTGAACCACATCCTAATGAAAAAATTGTCTCATAATCATAAAATATTTTTTTTATATCTTTTTTTGTTTTACAAACAAAATGTTGTTTTTTTTTAAGAACTTTTGTTGACCATATATTTTTAGGCATTTTTTTTTGTCCAAGTATTGGATATATTTTATTATTATTTGAATAGACTCTTTCACAAAATTTTAGTTTTTCATCTATAACAGTAAAAGTGATTAGTTTATGCCCAATTAAAGAATGAACAATTTTATCGATTTTTTTATAAAAAATTTTTACAGAATCTCTTTTTATATCTTTTGTAATTTTTTGGTTTAACTTAATCACAGAAAATTATTTTTTTCTTAATTCCTCTGTTGCTTTAAAATCAACATCTAAATTTTTAGTTATTATAACTTTATAATCCTCTTTTGCTTTTTCTATTGAAACGTATCTATTTTTTACATCTTTTAGAACATCCTCGGGTTGTCTTTCTAGAGGTTGTTCGAAACCTCCTCCGCCGCCAGTGTATGTTGTTAAAACGGTTCCATTTTTAATTTGTAATCCATTTGCTTTTAAAATATTTTTTTCTGTTTGCTCAGGTATTTTAATATTTACATTCGGTGGCATTCCATCTTTTCCTCCAAATAATCCCCAAGCAGGAGTAACAGATCTCTCAAACCACAGTGAAACAAAACCATCTGTATTAATAGTATATTCCCTATATAAACCTGAGCCTCCTCTGAATTTACCAAGTCCACCAGAGTTTTCTCTAAATCCATAGTTAAAAATTGAAACTGGATATTTATTTTCAAAAACTTCTATTGGTAAATCCTTAAAACCACCATTAACATTGTTAATTAATGCATCAGCACCATCTGATCCCTCGAAACCTCCCCATCCTCCACAAGTTGGTTCAACAGACAAAAATGGAAAATTGTTTCTTGGATCAACTCCTCCTATGAATATAACCATTGAATCGCCATAATGAGCTGCAGCTGAAAGCTCTTTAGCTGAACCTGAAAGAGCTTTAACGAAAGCATCAATAAGTAATCCTAAACTTGAGAAATACCATTGACATGCTGCTGGTTCCTCGGCCTTAAAGATTGAGCCCTTTGGTGCAGTGACTTCTAGTGTTTTAAATGTACCACCATCTACAGGTCTCTTTGGATTAATTAGTAGTTTAAATGCAACTCTACATGCTGAAATTGTTTGAGCAAATCCACAGTTAACTGGTCCCTGAGTTTGTGCAGCAGAACCATCTAAATCTATTGTGATTTTTTCTTCCTCGACAATAACTTTCATGTTTATCTTAACTGGATCACTGCCAAGACCATCATCATCTAAAAATCCGTCAGCATAATAAGTTCCATTTTTTATTTTTTTTACTGCTTCTCTCTCTAGTTCTTCAGATTGTCTAAAAATTTCTTCCCTAGCTGATTTAACTAAATCAATTCCAAATCTGTCGAGTATACCCTTAAATCTTTTTTCACCAGTTTTACCTGCAGCAATTTGAGCATTCATATCACCAATTAAAGAATAACCAAATCGACCATTAATTCTTAAAAACTCGATTATTTCTTTTTTTGGTTCATTATTTTCGTAAAGTCTTGTAACTGGCCACCTGAAACCCTCTTGATAAATATTTGAAGAATCCATCGAGCCTCCTGGGTCCTTAGCACCTACATCTAACCAATGCGCTCTGCTTGCAGAAAAACCAGCTAATTTTTCTTTCCAAAAGATTGGAGCAAATATTGTGATGTCATTTAAATGAGTTCCAGTAAAAAAAGAATCATTTACAAAAAAAATATCTCCTTCTTTAAAATAATCCCATCCATAAATTTTAGCAGTTTCTTGAACACAAACTTGCAAATTACCTAGGAACAATGGTAAGCCTGAAGATTGGCCTAACACCTCACCCCTTTCATCCAATAATGCTACAACACAATCTTTACCTTCATAAATAACTGGAGTGTAAGCGCTTCTAATTAAAACAGCATTCATATCTTGAGCAATAGAAATAAATGCATTTCTTATTATTTCAGTACTAATTGGATCTGCTTTTTTCATCATTTATCCTTTGCAATAATGATATTACCAAATTCATCTTTTATAATTGAATAATTTGGTGGAATAACGGTTGTTGCAGTTGACTCTTCTATTACTGCTGGCCCATCAAATATTTGATTATTTTTTATGCTGTGTCTTGCATAAATTTTTGTCTCAATTTCTTTTTGATTAAAAATAATTTTTCTTTTTGAGTCTTTAATGGTTTCGTCATTTTCTATACTTTTTACAGATTCTGATTTTTTTATTTTTCCTGAAGCAATTAATCTCAAATTTATAAATTCACTTGGACCTTCAGGGGTCGAGTGACCATACTGTTTTTCATAAGTTGAATGAAAGTTTTTATTAATTTCATTTAAATCAAAAGGTTCATTAATATCAACATTAACATAATATTCTTGACCAATATATCTCATATCTGCTGTTAAATTGAAACTCATATTAGCTTCATTAACATTCTCACTTTTTAATAATTCTGTTGCTTCATTTTTTAATTTATTGAAATTTTCTAAAAGTTTTTCTTTTTCTAGAGATTGAAAATTTTGATAGAAATTAACAGTTAAATCTCTTCTAATATCAGTTTGTAACATACCCCATGCAGAGAATGTTCCTGGATCATTTGGAACTATAATTTCATTAATCTCAAGTTCTTCAGCCAACCAAACGGCATGCATAGAACCCGCTCCTCCAAAAGCTACTAAACTAAACTCCCTTGGATCTATTCCTTCTTTTACTGTAATAGTTCTTATTGCATCTGCCATTTTGGCATTAATTATAGATAAAATTCCCTCAGCAAGTTCAACTGGAGATATATTTAATTGGGAAGATAAATTTTTAAGTACTTTTTCAGAGGCATGCAAATCTAAATCCATCCAACCGCCAAGTTTAGACTCTTTACCAAGCCTACCTAAATATAAGTTTGCATCAGTAACAGTGGGCTCTTGTCCACCTTTGCCGTAACAAGCTGGTCCTGGATTTGCACCCGCACTTCTTGGTCCAACTCTAAGTGCTTCATTTTCTAACCATGCTACAGATCCACCACCTGCTCCAATTGTATGAATATCCACTAGTGGAATTAATAATGGAATAAATTCTTGCTCAGTCTCATTAGTTACTGATGGTTTCCCATTAATTATCAAGCTCATATCAAAAGAGGTGCCGCCCATATCTACACAAATTAAGTTTGGTCTTTTAATTAATTTTGATAATGCCTGTCCTCCAATAGTTCCACCTACAGGACCTGATAAAAGAGTTTTAACTGGTTGCTCTAAAGCAGACTCGGCTCTTATAACGCCGCCATTAGATTGCATTATATAGAGAGGTTTTTTGTAATTACTTCCCTCTAGCTGTTTTTGAAGAGATTTTAGATAATTATTAGTAACAGGACCAATATAACTGTTCATTACAGCTGTTGAAGCTCTTTCATATTCTCTCCATTCTCTTGCGATTTCATGAGAGAGCGAAATAACTACATCTTCTTTAATAAGTTTTGATAAAAAATTTCTACTTTCAATCTCGTGTTGAGGATTTACGTAAGAATGCAAAAAACAAATTGATATTGCTTTGATATCCTGTTCATTAATTATTTCAGCAATCTTAGAAAGATCATTTTCATTTAATTTTGTTTTAATTGAGCCATCCCACATTATTCTCTCTTCAACTTCAAAAACATCTTTTCTAGGAACTAATGTACCTGGTTTTGAATATCGTACATTGTATAATTCTTTTCTGTCTCCTCTAGCTATTGTGTATGTATCACTAATACCTTTTGTCATTATCAACAGTACTCTTGAACCTTTTCTTTCCAAAAAAGCGTTCAAACCAACTGTTGTTCCATGCACAATAAAGTCTATATTTTCAATTTCTAAATTTTTATTTAAACCATTAAATACTGCATTTGCGGGATTATCAGGTGTAGAAAGCACTTTAATGGTTTTAATGTTGTTATTTTCAGTGTCATCTACAACTATATCAGTAAACGTTCCCCCTATATCTGCAGATACTCTATACATAATTAATTAAATAAATTGATAATTAGAAAGGAGTAAATATCATAAAATTCTCTAATTCCAGTAAAAAATCGTTTTTTTATATTTTTTTGTAAAAATTATTACTAAATTTAAGGGTAATTCTTTGAAAGAAGTTATTAATATTTGAAATGTTATTCTAATTATGATTAGTTTAAAAAAATTAAGTAAATATTCTTACAGGAGGTTAATAATGAAGAATAAAATTATGCAAATTTTAGCATTACCTTTATTTGTGTTTTTCATTTCATTTTCTTCATCAGCAGCAAATTTAAACATTGCTTTTTTTGCTTCGTCTAGTGAAAACGGTTACAATCAAGCAACCTGGGAAGGTGTTAAAAAAGCTGCAAATGAAGCAGGAAATGTTAATGCAGAAATATTCAATGGTGAATTTAATGCAACATTACAATATGGACAAATAGAAGATATCATAGCATCAGGAAAATTTGACGGCTTTGTTGTCGTTCCAAATGATACTGTAGGTATCGCAGGTGCAATAGAACAAGCTATTGATGCAGGAATTAAAGTTGCTACAAGTCTTTTTCCTATAGGTCCAGATTTAACTACTTTAGAGCCACAAGTAAATGGACTTACTGCAACTGCTGCAGGATCTCCTGTATATGGTGCAACTCTTCAAGCTAATGAAGTTGTAAAATATTGTGCTGATAAAAATCCTTGCAACACTATTATAATGATAGGACAAAAAATTTATCCATTTGATAAATTAAGATACGATACTTTTCTTGATATCTTAGGAAAAGAATCAAATATAAAAATTGTTGCAACTGTTGAAGGTAATTATTCTCCAGATGTTTCACTCACTGGAATGACGGATGCACTTCAATCAGCAAAAGACGTACATGTAGTTTTATCAAATGCCGATCAACATCTTTTAGGTGCTGAGATTGCACTCGCAGATGCAGGTTATAATGTAGAAGATCTATATTTAATGGGTGGAGGAGCTGCAGAAGTAGCTATTGATGCGATCAAAGCAGGTCAATGGGATGCAACATTTATAGGTGTTCCTTTTTCAGAGGGCTATCTTGCTGCAAAAGCAGTTATTGCCGCACTAAATGGTGAAAATGTTGATCCAGTGATTGATATTACTAAACCAGAGATTGTTGGTATTGATCCCATAATTACTAAAGAAGTTTTAGATGCTAACCCAAGCTGGACGCCTGAGTGGGGAGGTTAAAAAAACTCTTTTATTAACAAAATGAATATTAATCAAGAACCTGAATTAAAAAAAAATAATTCAGGTTCTAGCACAAATATAAAAGTTCAAAATCTTACAAAATCTTTTTCAGGTATTACCGTTCTAAATGACATTAATTTAGAATTCATTTCAGGTGAGATACATGGTTTAGTAGGTCAAAATGGAGCTGGAAAATCTACATTAGGAAAAATTATAGGAGGTCATTATAGGTCTTCATCTGGTAATATTTTTCTTAATAATAATTTAATTACAAAATGGTCATCAAAAATCGCACTCGATAATGGTATTGCTATGATACATCAAGAGCTAGCTCTTGTTCCTGGAATGACAGTTTATGATAATATTTTTTTAGGAATTGAAGAAAATAATTTTGGAATTATAAGAAAAAAAAATATAAATTTATTTAATGAACTAGACCAAAAAATAGGCTTTAATCTTAATCCAAATCAAAAAGTTTCAAGCTTAAGAATTGCAGATCAACAAAAAGTTGAAATAGTTAGAGCTTTAGCAAGAAATGCTAAAGTAATAATTATGGATGAACCAACATCTTCTTTAACTAATGATGAAGTGATTAAACTTCATGATTTAATGAACAAATTAAGAAGTTCAGGATATTTAATTATATATGTTTCACATTTTCTTGATGCAATCATAGAAGTTTGTGACAAAGTTTCAATATTAAGAGATGGCAACCTTATCAGATCTTCAAAAATTCAAAACGAAACAAAAACTAGTATAGTTGAGGCAATGCTTGGTACAAAAGAAGAAATTGCCTTTCCTAATAAAAGTATAAAAACTTTTAATAAAAAAATTCTTGAATTAGAGAAAATCGAAACAAATACAGGTGTTAGGAATGTTAATTTAGTTGTAAATGAAGGTGAGATAGTGGGTTTACTAGGTTTGGTTGGTAGTGGTAGAACTGAAATTTTAAGAAGTATTTTTGGAATAGACTCAATTAGAAATGGGTCAATTAAATACAAAAATAAAAAGATTAATCTAAAAAAAGTAGAGGATGCAATAAAAAGAGGTATTGTTATGATACCTGAGGACAGAAGAAAATTAGGATTAGTATTTACTCAAAATACAAAATCAAATGTCTCAATTACTAACTTAAAAAGTGTAAGTCAAAATAAGATTATTAATACAAAAAAAGAAATTAAATTAGTTAAGGAATTAATTTCCCTATTAGATATTAAACCAACAGCAGTAGATGGAAATATAGCTTTTTATTCAGGTGGTAATCAACAAAAGGTACTATTTGCAAAATGGATATTTAACTCTCCCAAATTAATTTTATTAGATGAGCCCACTAGAGGTATTGATGTGGGTGCAAAAAGAAAAATATATGAATTAATAAACAATCTATCTTTAAAAGGAGTTGCTATTTTATTAGTATCATCTGAACTTGAAGAGGTTATGGGTCTTGCAGATAGAGCTTATTTAGTTAAAAATGGAGAAACAATTAATGAAGTTATTCCAAATCAAACATCTATCGATAACGTTCTCTTTGAACTATTCGATGCAGAAAAGAAAATAAATGAATAGTGCAAAACTAATAAATTTTTGTAGAGACTATGCTGTATTAATATTAATTATTATTTTAATGGTAATATTAACTCTTTCAAGTGATGCTTTTCTCACACCAAGAAATTTATTAAATATATTAAATCAAAATGCCCCACTTGCTATTATAGCTTGTGCTCTTACACTTGTAATTATAGTCGGAGGTTTTGATTTATCAACAGGTGCAATATTTGCAGTTGCAAGTGTCAGTTCTGCCTGGATAGCCATTAATTATAACCCTTATATAGGTCTATTAATTGCACCAATTATAGGAATAATTTTAGGATATGTAAATGGAATAATTATTACCTCATTTAAAGTACATTCATTTTTGTCAACCATTGCAACTAGTTTAGTTTTTAGAGGACTGGCCATATTAATAACTGGTGGTTTTTTAATTCCTGTAAGAATGAAAGAATTTACTTGGCTTGGAAGGGAGAAAATTTTTGAAGTTCATGTTGCTGTTTATATACTTATAGTTTTTGCGATTATATCTACTTTTATTTTAACTAGAACTACAATAGGAAGATATATTTTTGCCATAGGTGGAAATGAGGATGCTTCAATATTATCTGGCATCAAAGTAAATTTTGTAAAAATTTTTGCTTTTTCTTTTTGTGGTTTAGCAGCTGGAATTGCAGCTGCAATTCAAGTTTCAAGAATCTCACTTGGAACATCACAAGCTGGATTAGGTATGGAACTTCAAGCAATTGCTGCTGTAATTTTAGGAGGAACAAGCATTTATGGAGGTTCAGGAGCTGTTTGGAGATCTATTGCTGGTGTAATGTTGCTTGCATTAATAAACAATGGATTTAATATTTTGAATGCTGATCCCTTTTATAAAGACCTAACAACCGGTCTTGTAATTATTGCTGCAGTTGCTTTAACTTCTGGAAGAAAATAAATTTTTTAAAGAAATATATAAAACATATAAATAAAATAAAAAAATAATCCCAAGAAACCGTAAATTCTTCCAATTTTTTTAAAAAAAACCATAAAACCTAAAATTAAAAATGTAACAAAAAGCATAAAAAATAAATCTTGTTGAACCAAAATTTTAGGCATTGAAAACTGACCAAAAAAAGATGTGAATCCCAATACACCTAATACATTATATATATTCGATCCTAATATATTTCCTAATGCAAAATCTACCTTTCGTTTTATTGCAGACATTACACCAACAACTAATTCAGGTAGAGAAGTTCCAAAAGCAATTAATGATAATCCGATAACAGCTTCTGATACATTTAGTTTACTAGCTATGTTAATTGCTGAACTTACAAATAATTCAGATCCATATATTAAAAATATAATCCCTAAAAAAATTAATAAAATTGAAATTATTACAGTGTAATCACTTTTACTAACATCTTCTACATTTAAAGACCCTTTCTTTATTTGAATGTACATAATTAAAGTAAGAGCAATCAATGAGATAATTCCAAATATGAAATTAAAATAAAAATAACTCATTAATATTAACCCAACACCTAAAATTATATTAATCCATGCTTGGTTAATTTGATTTTTTGTAATTATTGTTATTGGGAGAATTATAGTAGTTGATGCCATGACTAAAATTAAATTTGCGATATTACTGCCAACAACTGCTCCTAAGACTAAATCTGAGTGATCATTTAAAATTGCAGTAATGCTGCTCGCTAGTTCAGGTAATGAAGTTCCTCCTGCAACTATAACGATACCAATTGTAAAAAGAGAAATATTTAGTTTTTTTCCAAAACTAACTGATCCTCTTATTACTATTTCAGCTCCTAGTACTAAAAGTCCTAAACCAATTATTAAAAATAAAACATCCATTAAAAAATTTTAATTATTGAACTACTGTATCTTTAGGATCTATTCCAGCAACTTCAACTGGTGCTTTCATAGCATCTCTTCTAAATGGTTCTCCAAGTTCTTGGTTAAGCATAACTTCTATAAATGTTGTTATACCTTTCATTTGCTCTTTGCATGAAAGTCTGAGAGCTTCAGTTAGTTCTTCCTGCGTATTAACAACTATTCCTTTAAAACCACAAGCTTCAGCAATTTTTGCATAACTTAATTTAGGATCAAGCTCAGTACCTATAAAATTATTGTTATACCAAAGTGTGGTATTTCTTTTTTCAGCTCCCCATTGATAGTTTCTAAAAATTATCATTGTAATATTTGGCCATCCTTCTCTATTGCAAGATGTCATTTCACTCATACTAATTCCAAAAGCTCCATCACCTGCAAATCCAACAACGGGTGTATCAGGACAACCAATCTTTGCGCCAATGACTGAAGGAAAGCCATATCCACATGGTCCAAATAAACCAGGTGCTAAATATTTACGTCCTTTTTCAAATGAAGGATATGCGTTACCTATGGCACAATTATTGCCAATATCACTTGAGATAATTGCATCCTCTGGCAAACTGGCTTGTATAGCTCTCCATGCCATTCTTGGTGACATTTTTTGTGGTTCTCTATCTCTTGAATCTCTATTCCATGATGTTCCAGGATCATCGTCTTCATGATCAAGACCTGTTAAAGTTTGAAGCCATGAAGACTTTGTCTGATGAATTAATTCTTCTCTTTCTTTTCTATTTTGATTGCCTGCATTTGATGAAAGATTTTCTAATATTTGTTTGGCTACAAGTTTAGCATCACCGCAGATACCTACACTAATTTTTTTTGTTAAACCAATTCTATCTGAATTTATATCGACTTGAATTATATCTGCTTTTTTTGGCCAGTAATCAATTCCATAACCTGGAAGAGTAGAAAATGGATTAAGTCTTGTGCCTAAAGCGAGAACGACATCAGCTTTTGAAATTATTTCCATCGCTGCTTTTGAACCGTTGTATCCAAGTGGTCCAATTGCTAAAGGGTGCTTCCCAGGAAAACTATCATTGTGTTGATAACCACATGCAACTGGAGCACTTAATTGTTCTGATAATTTTTTACATTCATTAATGGCACCAGCTAAAATTGTTCCTGCTCCTGATAATATAACTGGAAATTTTGCATTTGATAATAACTCTGCTGCTTTCTTTATTGCTTCCAATCCCCCTGAAGGTCTTTCAAATTTAATTATTGGTGGTAAATCAATATCTATAACTTGTGTCCAAAAATCTCTTGGAATATTCAATTGTGCAGGTGCAGAACCTTTAATTGCTTTTGAGATAACTCTATTTAATACCTCAGCTACTCTTGACGCATCTCTTACTTCTTCTTGATAACAAACCATATCTTTAAATAAGTTCATTTGCTCTACTTCCTGAAATCCTCCCTGACCCATTGTTTTATTAGCAGCCTGAGGAGTTACTAATAACATTGGAGTATGATTCCAATATGCAGTTTTAACTGGGGTTACCAATCCTGTTATTCCAGGACCATTTTGTGCAATACACATAGCAATTTTACCAGTTGATCTGGTGTATCCGTCTGCCATAATTCCACCATTTGACTCATGAGCAACATCCCAAAATGTAATACCAGCTTTTGGGAATAAATCTGAAATTGGCATAAAAGCCGATCCAATAATTCCAAAAGCATGTTGAATACCATGTTTTTGTAATACTTTTACAAAAGCTTCTTCAGTTGTCATTTTAGACATATTTACTCCCTTAATTTAAAAATTACCCCTATATTATATTAAGAAATAAATGAACCACAATAATTGTATTATGATATTTACTTTATTGTATAAATCAAAATTATAGTTTTTTTATATATTTACGACTGTTAAAATGACACTACATGGACAAGAAATAATAAGAAACATCTCTAAAACACTCCCTAAACAACCAGGTGTATATCAGATGTTAGATGAGAAAGGGAATATTTTATATATTGGTAAGGCAAAAAATATTTTTAGGAGAGTTAAAAACTATATATCAATTAATAGTCTTACTAGGAGAATTCAAAGAATGGTAAGTATGACCAAAGATATGAATTTTTTTGTAACAAACACAGAATTTGAAGCAATTATTTTGGAATGTAATTTAATAAAAAAACACAAACCAAGGTTTAATATTCTATTAAGAGATGATAAGTCATTTCCATATATATTTATTTCTTCTGAGCATAATTATCCTAGAATTGAAAAACATAGAGGTGCTAAAAATAGAAAAGGTAGATATTATGGTCCATTCGCAAGTCCAGATGCAGTAAACAAAACAATAAACACAATTCAAAGAATTTTTCTTTTAAGATCTTGCACAGACAAAGAAGTTGCAAATGGAAATAAGTTTTGTTTTAACTATTATCTAAAAAGATGTTCTGGACCATGTGGTGGAAAAATTACTAAAAAAGAATATTCAAAACTTGTTGAGTCAGCAGATGAATTTTTAACAAGTGGTAATTGTGAAAATATTCAAAAAACATTTTCTAATCAAATGCTTATCGCCTCTGAAAAGAGAAATTTTGAATTAGCTGCATCTCTTAGAGATAGATTAAAAGCTCTAAAACATATTAATCAAAATAACTCTATAAATATTAAAGATATAAATGATGCAGATATTTTTGCGATTACCATTAAAGAAGGAAAAACATGTATATATGGAAGCTTTTATAGAAACAATACATCTTATGGAGGTAAAGCTTTCTATCCTGATCATGATGATTTATCTGAGATCGATGAAATCATTATGGGTTTTTTAAATATATTTTATGCTGGAAAAGAGATACCAAAATGCATAATTACAAATATCGATATTAATAAAAATAAAAATCAAAATATATTTGGTAAAAATTTTGAAAAAACTAAATTTTTGAGACCTCAAAAAGGTCCTAAAAAAAATTTATTAAAGTTTGCTGAGGAAAATTCACGAATAAATTTAGATTTAAAATTAAATAAATTAAAATCTTTTGATAATTTTACAAAAGAAATAAAAAAAATATTTAAAATAGAAACAGAAATAAAAAAAATAGAAGCATATGATAATAGTCATACATTTGGAAAATTTCCTATTGGCGTAATGATAGCTTATAACAATAATGGTTTTTTAAAATCAAATTATAGAAAATTTAATATTAAATTTAATATTGATAATAATAAAAATAAAATAGATGATTATTATATGATGAAAGAAATGATTATAAGAAGATTTAAAAATATAAAATTCTCAGAAGAAATTGAATTACCAGATTTAATAATTATAGATGGCGGTAAAGGACAATATAATATGACAAAGAATGCGTTAGAAAGTTTAGATATTAAAATTCCAATTATATCAATGGCGAAAGGAACAGATAGGGACTCTGGAAGAGAGGTATTAATACATGAAAAAGTTTCATATAGACTTAAAGATAACAACCCCCTTTTACATTTTTTGCAAAATATAAGAGATGAAGTTCACAGATTTGCAATTACAACTCATAGAAATAAGAGATCTAAAATGAGTGTTAGATCAGTTTTTGATGATATTAATGGAATTGGTGCAGCAAGAAAAAAATATCTAAAAAACCATTTTGGAACAATAGAAAATATAAAAAATGCTAGTTTAGAAGATTTAAGACAAGTTAAATCAATACCTTATTCAATTCTCAAAAAAATTTATGAATATTTTCATAGCACTTAAAATAATCTTAATTTAGAAATATGATATAAATGAATTTATCAAATATTCTCACTTTAATAAGAATTGCAGTAATACCAATAATTGTTTTTTGCATATATCTTAAAAATCCATATTTTGGTTGGATAGCATTTATTTTATTTTGTTTGGCAAGTATTAGTGATTATTTTGATGGATATTTAGCAAGATTAAGAAATGAAGTTACAAATTTTGGAACTTTTCTTGATCCAATAGCTGACAAACTATTAGTTGCTGCAGTAATATTAATATTAACTTCAAAGGGAATAATTAGGGATTGGGACACAATTCCAGCACTGATTATATTATTGAGAGAAATTACAGTATCAGGATTAAGAGAATATTTAGCAGGAGTTAAAATTAGCATACCTGTAACTAGAATAGCTAAGCTTAAAACATTATTACAACTATCTGCACTTGCTTTACTAATTTTATTTGAAAATAGTATTGATATATATCCAATTTTTTATCTAGGAAAATTTTTTTTATGGTTGTCTGGTTTACTTACATTATACACTGCTTACGACTATATTAAGGCTTCAATTAAACATTTTTAAAATGAAAATTAAATATTTTGCTTGGATAAAAGATATAACAAAAAAAGATTATGAAATAATTGAAAAAGATTTTCCAAAAGATATTGAAGAATTAAAAAAAATCTTGAATAAAACTTATCCAGAATTAGAAAAACATATATCAAACGATATTTTACGTTTTGCGATAAATCAGGAATATGTCTCAATTAACTCTGGACTAAGTCAAGACGACGAAATTGCTTTATTTCCACCAGTTAGTGGTGGATAATGATTAAAGTACAAAAAAAAGATTTTAATATTGAGACAGAAATAAAAATTTATAAAGACAAATACTCTAATGTAGGCGCTGTAAATTCTTTTACTGGTTATGTTAGGGATTTAAACAATGATAGAGATGTAAAATATTTAGATTTAGAAGTTTATAAAGAAATGGCAATAAAAGAATTGTCAAAAATTAAAGATAAAGCTGTAAAGAAATGGAGTCTTATAGATTGCCTAATTATACATAGGTATGGTAAATTATATGTAAATGACAAGATAGTTTTAGTTGTTTGTTTTTCAGAGCATAGAGACAGTAGCTTTGAAGCATGTAAGTTTATTATGGACTTTTTAAAAAAAGATGCTCCTTTTTGGAAAAAGGAATTTTACTTCGAAGGATCAAGTTGGTTGCAAAATACTAATTAGTGCCGGTAACGATTTTTCGATAATCTTTCATAAACTGAAATGTTTTTGTATCATCTCCTGTATTAAAATTTATAGAGTCAATAGATTTTACTGGAGTAATCTCTGCTGCAGTGCCAGTTAAAAAAACCTCATCATAATTTTTTAATTCATCAGGTTTAACATAACGTTCAACAAGATTAAACCCTTGATCTTCTACCATTTCAATAACTGTTTGACGGGTGATTCCATTTAGAAAGCAATCAGGAATTGGGGTGTGGATTTCTTTATCTTTAATTAAAAAAATATTTGAGCTTGTGGCTTCAGCAACATAACCTCTGTAATCAAGCATTAATGCTTCATTATAACCTTTGCTCTCAGCAAAAGATTTTGACAAAGTGCAAATTAAATATGGACCTGATGCTTTTGCTTCAAATGGTATAGAGTCAGGTGGTGGCCTTTTCCATGGTGATGTAATTAAGCTTAAGCCTTCTTTCATATCCTCAAGTTTATAATATGTTGTCCAATCATCCCAAACAGCAATTGATACATGAACATCAGAATTTGTTGTTGATAATCCCATTAAATTACTACCTCGCCAAGCAAAGGGTCTTACGTAACAATCTTTGTAGTTCATTTTAAAAATTAAATCTTCTTTAGCTTTATTAATTTCACTTTCTGAAAATGGAATTATTATTCCAATGGTTTCAGCAGATTTAAAAAATCTTTTTGTATGTTGATCACTTTTAAATATTTTGCCATTATATGATCTTTCACCTTCAAATACTGCACTCGCATAATGCAGGCCCTGGCTTATAATATGAGTTTTGGCATTATTCCATTGTACAAATTCTCCATCATACCAAATCCAACCTTCTCTGTTTTCAAACGTTTTAGCCATAATTTAATTATTTGTTTTTTTTAAATGACAATTGAGTATCAGTGATGCATAATTAAGTCAATATGGCTGACCTAAATAAATTGTTAACACCTCTTTTTTTAAATGAGAGAGAAATAAGGAAAATAATAGAATTAATGTTTTTTTCTTATAGAGATTTCACATCAGGGCCAGATAAAATTCTTGAAAAAATTAAATTTGGAAGAGCTCATCATAGGGTTATTTATTTTGTTGGGAAAAAGAATAATCTTACAATTAAGGAATTACTATCTATTTTGCAAATAACAAAACAAAGTCTATCGAGAGTGCTTAACCAATTAGTTGAAGAAAAATATATTGTCCTGACCATTGGTGAAGATAAGAGAACAAAAAAGCTATCATTATCTAAAAAAGGGCATGAGCTTGAAAAAAAATTGTCTGATATACAAATAAAAAAAATTCATGAAATTTTAAAATTTTATGATGCGGAAGACATTAACGGATTTAAAAAAGTGTTATATGCAATGATTGATATTAAAAATCAAAAAAAATTTAATGAAATTAATTTTTTAGAATGAAAAATAATATTTTAATTGTAGATGATGATGAAAGACTTAGAGAACTATTAAAAGATTATTTAACTGAAAAAAACCTTAATGTTTTTTTATGTGAAGACTACATGGAGGCAAAAGATATTACTTCTTATATTATCTTTGATTTAATTATATTAGATAGAATGATGCCTTCAGGTGATGGTATAGATTTAGTAAAATATATAAAAAAAGATATTAGTACACCAGTTATACTTTTAACTGCTATGGGAGAGGATGAAAATATAATAGAAGGTTTAAAAATAGGAGCTGATGACTATTTATCTAAACCCTTTGAACCTGAAGAACTTTTTTTAAGAATAAATAATTTATTAAATTTATATGAAAATTTTAAATATAATAAACTTAAAGTTTCTTTTGGAGACTTTATATTTGATACATCAAATTTAGAATTGATAAAGAATAATAAATTGATTTATTTAACTGAAGGAGAAAATAATTTATTATTTAAATTAGTTCAAAAGAGAAATGATATTGTATTGAGGGAAGAATTAGCTGATCAAGAATTTGATGAGACTGAACTGAGGAAAGTTGATGTGCAAATCACTAGATTAAGACAAAAATTAGAAGTTAATGCTAAACAACCTCAATTTATTAAAACAGTTAGAGGTAAGGGGTATAAATTAATTTGTAATGAATTATAATGATTAGAAAATTTATACCTTCAACTCTTATAGGCAGATCAATTATTATTATATTTGTGCCTATAATAATATTAGTTTTACTTACAGCTTTTGTATTTTATCAAACTTCATGGAATATTATCTCTAAAAGATTAGCAGAATCAGTAGTTGCGGATATTAATGTTTTGGTAAAATTAATTGATGAGAATTTAGAAGATTATGCAATCAATATTGCTAAAAATGATTTTAAAATGAGCCTTGAAATCAAAAAAGGAAAATTAATTTCCCCTTATGCAATTATTTTAAATAGAGGAATTTTATCAAAACGTCTGAAACAATCTTTAGAGAATCTTGATAGGCCTTTTATCTATGATTTAAGTAATTTAGAAAGAGGAGTTTTAATTACAATACAGATTGATGAAAAACTTTTAATAATTAATGTAAATAAAGATAGACTATATAGTGAAACTGCTTTTGTTTTTTTACTGTGGATGATTTTTGCATCAATTCTTTTGTTGTTTATGTCTTATTTATTAATGAGTAAGCAATTACAACCTTTAAAAAGACTTGCAATAATTGCAGAAACATTTGGAAGAGGATTGGATGCTCCTGAATTAAAAAGTGTTGGAGCATACGAAATTAGACAAACATCACAAGCATTTAATCAAATGAGAACAAGAATTAAAAGATTTTTAAAACAACGAACTGAAATGTTAGCAGGAGTCAGTCATGATCTAAGAACACCTCTAACTAGAATGAAATTACAAATATCTTTAATTAAGGATAATAAGGCAAAGTCAGAACTTGAATTAGATATTAATGAAATGACAGCTATGTTAGATAGTTATGTTAGTTTTGTAAAAACAGAGTCTCATGAGCTTATTGAAAATATAAACATTAATGAAATTTTAAAAGATTGTCTTAAAAAAATAGATACTCTAAAACATGAATTAATTATTGAAGAAAAAAATACTATAAAAACCTCTGGAAGACCAATTCAATTAAAAAGAGCTTTTCAAAATATTATTGATAATGCTTTCAGATATGGGACAAAAATTAAAGTAACTATTTTAGCTAATGAAGAAGGTTGCAATATACAAATTCATGATAATGGGAAAGGTATACCAAGAAAAAATTACGAAGATGTTTTCAAACCTTTCTTTACTCTTGATCCATCTAGAAATAAATTAAAAGGTGAAAGTGGATTAGGATTAGCAATTACAAGAGATATAATTAGATCTCATGGTGGTGAAGTAAAACTTGATAAATCTGATTTAGGTGGTTTAAAATTAATTGTTCTTTTACCAATTTAGACTAATACAATTTAACTCCATTTTGTAATTTCATTTCAGGAAAAACAAGGATTGGTTGATCATGATTATTAGGCAAACCAAGTACTAATACCTCTGAAATTATTTTGCCTATTTGTTTTGGTTGAAAATTTACTACTGCAAGAATTTGCTTATTAATGAGCTGATGTGGTTTATAATTATCTCTAAGTTGTGCAGAACTTTTTTTTATTCCTATTTCTTCTCCAAAATCAATTTTTAATAAAATTGATGGTTTTTTAAGAAGATCATATTCTATAGCTTCTAATATAGTACCTAACCTTATATCAACTTTTTCAAATTCTGCATAATTGATAAAAGTCATAATTATTTAAAAATTGGTGTTATTTTTTCAATTTGAATCAAATATTTGTCAAGATTTGTCATGGTTTTTTCCAAAGCTGAACTTTCATCCATTCTCCAAGTATAAATAGTAATTAAATAAATCAAAAAAAGAATTTTTATATTAGCTGCTCCTTTAATACCATTAACCTTAATGTTAGCTAAAGATGCAGACAAAATAATACTTTCAACAAATGATGGAAGTGACTTAATAAACTCTTGCGGATTAGATGTAAAAAAATTCATTAAGTTTTTAATAGAATCTCTATGACTATTTAAAATATCAAATCTCGCCATAATTACTTCAAAAACCATGTCTTTAGGAGAAGATACTTCCATAGAGGACAAGTTTTTTTTTAATTGATAATCAATATAACGATTAATATTTGATAAAAGTTCTTTTTTGGAATTAAATTTAATTTTATTCTCTTTACCCAAAATTTTATCTATAGAAATTTTTTCCCAAGAGTTTTTTTCTAATAATTTTAAAGTTTTTTTAGCAATTAAAATTCTAGTTTTATTCATTTTCTACCTTGCATCTTTGCTTTTTGATATGCAGACTTAACTAATTTTTTGAAAACATTATGTATTTTATTTTGATTCATAATTTTTAAGCCTGCTTCTGTTGTTCCGCCTTTAGTAGCAACAGTTTTAGTTAAATCCTCAGCAGATAAATTACTATGTATTAATAAATTTATTGAACCTTTAAAAGTTTTAGAAACAAGAATTTGAGAAATTTTTTTTGAAAAGCCTAATTTAATTGATGCTTTTACCATAGCATCAATTAAATTAAAAACATAGCCAGGGCCACTTCCAGACACTGCTGTAGCCATATCTATTTCATTTTCATTCTTTAAAAATAATACTGTTCCAGTATATTCAAATAAAATCCTTACTAAGTTTTTATTTTTTTTACTTGTAGATTTATTTAAAATAATACAATTCATTCCCTCACCAATTAGTGCTGGCATATTAGGCATGACTCTTACAAATTGATTAATACTTTTTAAACTGTTTTTAAATTCTTTTATTTTTTTTCCTGCAATTACACTTATCGCAATACAATTTTTTTTAAATTTTTTATTTTTAAGCTCATCTAATACATTTGTTAAATCAACTGGTTTCATAGCAAAAACGATTATATTAAATTGTAAAAAATCATCAATTTGATTAAGTGATTTATAAAATTTTACATTTGAGTATTTTTTATTTCTTTTTAGAATCAAAGATTGAATAGGATCTACAACAAAAATATTGTTAGTTCCTGCTTTAACCCAAGAGCTTAAAAGAGAAGTGCCCATATGCCCACACCCAATAAGTAATATTTTGTTCATTTTAATTTAAATATAATGCTATTATATTATTTAAGCAGTACCTATTACTTCAAAATTTGATAATTTTATTGCTTCCCTAGGAGATACCTCTTCAAATAAAACTTGTTGGAAACTTGGATAAAATTTTTCACATTCATATACTCCTATATCTACAAGATCTTCAAATTTCTTGTGAAGAATTTCATTTTGTGAATTCGATAGAATTGTATGTCTAAAAGCCGGTATTCCATTTTTACTAGTTATATCGAAATGACCTATCCATAAATTTTCATTTATTAATCCAAGAAGTTCATAAGCTTTCTTTAATTTAGTTTCAGGGAATTTTATATCAAATGTTATGGACAAACTAAGTGCATTTATATTTTCGGACCAAGTAAAGTAAAGTCTATACAAACACCAGTTTGATGATATTTCAGCAACTAATTCATGATCATCAGCTCTACTAAAGTTCCACTTTTTTTGGTGAATAACATCTTCCACTATATCAATAGGATTTAAATAAAAATTATTGTCTACCATACTTCATTTAGTAGCTATTTTTTTTAATAGTACCAAATGTTGATTACTAAATAATATCGTTGTTTAGCAAGATTAATTATAAAAAAGTTGATAAAAGTGTGAATAATTGGCTAAATATTATTTTTTTTTAGAGGTTTTTTTTCTTACTACTGTTTTTTTCTTTTTTTTAGCACTTTTGTTCGATTTTTTTCCTCTTTTTTTATGTTTTTCATTTTCTATTATTACCCTTTGAACCATTTTTTTTAAAACATCAAACTCATCTTTTTTAACCAGATTCATCTTATTTATTATTTTATTAACTCTTAGTGATACTATTGTTTCGATTTCCTCTCTTAAACCAGAGAATGTGCTCATCGCATCAACTGCAAATTTTGATAAATCTGATAAAATTTTGTTTCTATTAGCCATAGTTTATTTATTAATACTAATATATGAATTTTATCCAACCTTCAATAGATCCTGTAATTTTCTCCATAGGGTTTGTTGAAATCAGATGGTACAGCTTAGCATATATTTTTGGTCTTATAATCGGTTTATTTATTATAAAAAAACTTAATAAATATAAAGGAAATTTAATTTCAATTAATCAATTAGACAATTTTTTTCTTTGGGCTGTAATCGGTATAATTTTAGGAGGAAGAATTGGATATGTTTTATTTTATCAAATAGAGCTTTTTTTCAATAATCCATTTTATATTTTTGAAATATGGAACGGGGGAATGTCATTTCATGGTGGTTTAATTGGAATAATATTAAGTATATATTTATTTTCTATAATCAATAAAGTTAAATTTTTTTATCTATCTGATCTAGTATCTGTTGTTACTCCTATAGGTTTATTTTTGGGCAGAATTGCAAATTTTATAAATACTGAACTTATTGGAAGACCGACAGAATTTTATATTTCAGTAGTTTATCCTTCAATTGATGATATTCCAAGACATCCATCGCAATTATATGAAGCATTATTTGAGGGAATAATATTATTTATTATTTTATATTTATATTTTTTAAAAAAAAGCACTTTAAGTAACTATGGTTTCGTTAGTGGTCTGTTTTTATTTTTTTATGGATTATTCCGTTTTTTAATTGAATTTTTAAGAGAACCAGACTCAAATTTAGGATTATTTTATAATTTAATTTCGATGGGACAAATATTAAGTGTACCTTTATTTATTTTTGGAATAATTTTAATTAAAAATAATGGATATAAAAAAACAAATTAAATCACAAATATTATCAAATAATAAATATTTGCGCTTAGATAAATTTATAAGCTATGCATTATATAGCAAGAATGGATATTATAATAATAATAAACCTATAGGAAAAAATAAAGATTTTATTACAGCTCCTGAAATATCTCAAGCCTTTGGCGAAATAATAGGAATATATTTATTTTATATTTGGAAAACAAAAATTAAATCAAAATTTGATCTTATCGAGTTAGGGCCTGGAAAAGGAACTTTATTTAATGATATTAATAATTCTGTTTTAAATTATCCAGATTTTCTAAATAGTACTAAAGTAACATTTATTGAAATAAATAAAAATCTTATAAAAATTCAAAAACAAAATATTAAAAATTTACCTTACAATAATATAAGATGGCAAAAAGAAATAAATTTTAAATCTAAAATACCTGCAATTATTTACTCAAATGAATTTTTTGATTGTTTTCCAGTAAGACAGTTTATTTTACAAGATTTTTGGTACGAAAAATATGTTGGTTTTAATAGATCTGATGATAAATTTTATATTAAAGATAAGAAAGTTGAAAATAAAAAAATAATTTCTCTTTTAAATAATTATAAAAAAGAAAAAATATTAGAAATTTCATTTGAAAGGAATAAATATTTTGAAAAAATATGTAAATTTATAAAAAATAAAGGAGGGCTTTTTTTTACTATAGATTATGGTTATTTAACTAATATTAGAAATTTTACATTGCAGGCCATACAAAATCACAAATTTTCTCATGTTCTCGAAAATGTAGGTGATAAGGATATTTCAAGTCATGTAAATTTTAATGATTTTTTAAATATTGCTCATAGTTATAAATTAAATATAGAAGAATGTTGTACTCAAAGAGAATTTTTAATTAAATATGGAATTTTAGAAAGAGTTAAAAATTTGTATAAATTTAAAAATAATAAACAAATAAGTAGTCAAGTAGATAGGTTAATTAATAATAAAGAAATGGGAAACTTATTTAAATGTTTAATTATTTCTAATTTGTAATGAAAAAAAATTTTCTAACAATAAAAAAATTAGAAGATAATATAAACTTTGGTTTCTTTAAATCAGTGGGTGGTGTATCAAAAGGTACCTATGCATCTTTAAACTGCAGTAAAAGCTCCAAAGATAATAAAAATAGTATTAATAAAAATATAATTATAGCAAAAAATAAACTTGGTATTGGAAAAAAGAAATTAAAAATTATTAACCAAATACATTCTAACAAAATATTTTTTATAAATAATAAAAATTATAAAAATGAATATTATGGCGATGGCTTAGTAACAAAAGAAAAAAACATAGCTTTAGCTATTTTAACAGCTGATTGTGCACCAATTTTTATATTTGATATTCAAAAAAATTTTATATGCTGCTTACATGCGGGTTGGAAAGGGGCATTGTCTGAAATTATAAAAAAAAGTATAATAAAATTAAAAAACAAGAGGATTAAGTCGAAGAATATGGTTGCAGTTATTGGCCCTTGTTTGGGTTTTAAAAATTTTGAAGTTGATAAAAATTTTAAATTGGATTTTATTAAAAAAGATACTTCCTATATGCAATTTTTTAAATCAAAGAATAAAAATAAGGACTTATTTAATCTAAGAAGCTTAATAAATTTTCAATTAAAAAAAGCTGGCATGAAAAATGTATACAATATTAATAGAGATACATATAAAAATGGTCACATTTTTTTTAGTCACAGGAGATCAAGTCATCAAAATAAGATTAAAACTGGGAGAATGATAAATATCATCTCTTTTAGAGATTAATTTGTGTTGAACTATTTTTATACTTATATAAAACTAAATTCGATTAAATGAAAATAATCGCTTGTAATAGCAGTAAGTCCCTTTCAGAAAAAATCTCTAAACATATTGGAGTGCAATTAGCTGATGCATCTATTAGAACATTTAATGATCGAGAAATATTTGTAGAAATAAATGAAAATATTCGAGGAGAAGATGTATTTATTGTTCAATCAACTTCTCACCCTGCCAATGATCATTTAATGGAACTTCTAATAACTATAGATGCAGCAAGAAGAGGATCTGCAAAAAGAATAACTGCTGTAATTCCATATTATGGATACGCAAGGCAGGATCGTAAAACTGGACCAAGAACACCAATTACAGCTAAGCTAGTTGCCAACTTAATTACTTCAGCAGGTGCTAATAGAGTTCTTACAATGGATTTACATGCTGGACAAATACAGGGTTTTTTTGACATTCCTCTTGATAATATTTTTTCTGCCCCACCAATACTTAAAGATATTAAAGAAAAATTTGAAGGTGCAAGTCAATTAGTAGTAACATCGCCTGATGTTGGAGGCGTAGTAAGAGCAAGAGCTTTTGCAAAAAGATTAAATGCTGGTTTAGCCATTGCTGACAAAAGAAGAGAGAAAGCAGGTGAGTCAGAGATCATGAATATTATTGGTGATGTTGATGGGAAAATATGTATTTTACTTGATGATATTGCTGACTCTGCAGGAACATTGTGTAATGCAGCAAAAGCATTAGAAAAGAATGGTGCTAAAGAAATTTATTCATATATTGTACATGGTGTATTATCTGGTCAAGCTCTCAAAAAAATATCAAATTCTGTAATAAAAGAACTAGTTTTAACAGATACAATTGAGCCTACAAACGAAGTAAAAAGTACAAAAAACATTAGACATATTAGTATCGCTCCTTTAATGGGTGAGGCGATTAAAAGAATAAGCAGTGATGCATCTGTTTCTGCTCTTTTCGATTAATTTATTTTTTTAAAGTTATGGATAGTTTTAATGCATTAGATAGGGATAAGGAAACTGGTTCCACAAATAGTTTATTAACTAAGGGTATGATTCCAGGAATAATCTATGGCAAAGGTTCAGAACCAACAAAAATTGCTTTGGAAGACAAAATAATTAAAAAATTAATGAATACTGGCGCTTTTTATTCAACAATAATTGATATAAATATTAATGGAAAAGTTGAAAAAATTCTTCCAAAACAACTTCAATATCATCCTGTAAGCGATAAACTTATCCATTTTGACTTTCTTAGAGTTCAAGAAAATACAAAAGTAACTGTTGAAATACCTGTTGAATTTTTAAATCAAGAAAAATGCCCAGGTTTAAAAAAAGGCGGTGTGCTTAATACTGTTAGAAGATTAGTAGAGCTTACCTGTAATGCAAATAAGATACCAAGTAAACTTGAGTTTGATTTAATTGAAAGTGAAATTGGTGATGCGGTTAAAATAAGTAATATTAATTTACCTGATGATGTATCTCCTACAATTAAAGATAGAGATTTCGTTATAGCAACATTAGTTCCACCAACTGTTGAAGTAGAAACTAAGACTGAAGAAACTTCAGAAGAAGGTGCTGAGGAAGGTACAGAAGAAAAAACTGAAGAGAAAAAAGAAGAGAAAAAAGAAGAGAAAAAAGAAGAAAATAAAGAATCAAAATAATTTAATCTATACCTTAATTTATGTTTTTAATATGCGGTCTTGGGAATCCAGGTGTTGAGTATAATAATACAAGACATAACATTGGCTTTAAATTAGCTGATAAAATTATTTCACATTTTAATCTCGATAATATCAAAAAAAATAAGTCACAAGAATTATACTCTGGAGAGATAGAAAAAATTAAAATTTTTGTTTTAAAACCTCTAACTTTTATGAATTTATCAGGAAAAAAAGTTTTAGAAACAATGAATTTTTACAAAATAAATGTAAAAAATATATTTGTCATTCATGACGATTTAGATTTACAATTAGGCAAAATTAAAATTAAGAAAGGTGGTGGTAATGGAGGTCACAATGGGCTTGCAAGTATCGATGAATATATTGGTGAAGAATATAATAGAATAAGAATTGGGATTGATCATCCAGGACATAAAAACTTAGTGTCAAATTATGTTCTAAATAATTTTAATAAAGAAGAAGAAGAAATACTGGATAAAAAATTAGAGAAAATAAAAGATAATTTTAATTTAATTTTTTATGATATCCCTCTTCTTTTAAATGAATTAAACAAAAAATAGTAATTATGGGATTTAAATGTGGAATAGTTGGACTTCCTAATGTTGGTAAATCCACTTTATTTAATGCTCTTACTCAATCAAATAAAGCTGAGGCTGCCAATTACCCATTTGCAACTATTGAGCCAAATGTTGGAAAAGTGGCAGTTCCAGATGAAAGGTTAACCATCTTGTCAAAAATTGGTAAGAGCGAAAAAATAGTCCCATCATTTATGGATTTTGTTGATATTGCTGGATTAGTTAAAGGTGCCTCACAAGGAGAAGGTCTAGGAAATAAATTTCTTGGGCATGTGCGAGAGGTTGATACTATAGCTCATGTTGTAAGATGTTTTGAAGATAGTAATATTACTCATGTTTCATCTAAAATTGATCCTATAGATGATATTGAAACAATAAATCTAGAACTACAATTAGCTGATTTAGAAACATTGAATAATAAAAAATTAAGTTTAGAAAAAAAATTAAAGGCAAATGATAATGATGCTAAATTTCAATTTGAAATTATTGAAAAATTATTAATTTTTCTAGAAAAAGGAAGTGTTTTTAATTTAAGAGAGTTTAATCAAAATGAAATTGACTTTATTAATTCGTTAAATTTAATATTTATTAAACCAACTATGTTCATTTGTAATGTTGATGAAAAATCAATTCATAATGGAAATAATTTTTCTAATAAAGTTAAACAATTAGCAAAAAAAAACAATCAATCAGTTGTTTTAGTCTCAGCATCTATAGAAGCGCAGATAGCAGAGCTAGAAAATGAAAATGAAAAAAAAGAATTTCTTATAGAACTAAATTTAGATCAAACGACTCTAAATAAAGTTATCAAATCTGGATACGAACTTTTAGGATTAATTAATTATTTCACATGTGGTCCTAAAGAGACTAGATCATGGACTATAAAAAAAAATACGTTAGCTCCTCAAGCTGCTGGAAAAATTCATACTGATTTTGAAAAGGGTTTTATTAGAGCAGAAACTATATCTTATGACGATTATATTAAAAATAATGGAGACGCAGGAAGTAGAGATGCAGGGAAATTACGGCAAGAAGGAAAAGATTATATTGTCAAAGATGGTGATGTAATGAATTTTTTATTTAATGTTTAATCTACATCACGCCATAATCTATTTTTTGCTAAATAGACAATAGTTCCTAATATAATAAAGAATAAGATTACTTTAATTCCCATATTTTTTCTTACTTCCATTTCTGGTTCAGCAGCCCAGTGAAGAAAATGTGTTACATCTTCAGATAATTGTTGTGCGTTATTATCTGTACCATCATCATAATCTACGCTACCATCATAAATTGGAGCTGGCATTGCTATTTGGTTTCCAGCCATCCACTTATTATAATACATACCATCACCTACCTCCATTCCTTTTGGTGGCTCAACATAACCTAACAATAAGTTATAAATATAATCAACTCCATATCTTCGTGCTTTAGTAATAACGCTTAAATCAGGAGGATATGCTCCATTGTTACTGGCTCTAGCTTCATTATCATTTGCATAAGGGTTAACAAATCTATCTGCCGGTCTAGCCGGTCTTTCAAACATTTCACCATCGTCATTAGGACCGTCTAATACAGTATATTCAGAAGCTATTAATTTAACTTGAGCTTCAGAAAAACCAATATCAATAAGATCTCTATAGTAAAGTAATTTCATTGAATGACATCCAGCACATACCTCTGTATAAACTTTGTAACCTCTTTGAATAGCAGCCCTATCAAAGGTTCCTGTTACACCTTTAAAAGACCAATCATGTTTAGGCATTTTCTCACTTGTCATTTCTGCGGCAATAATGTTTGTAGAGAAAAATAAAAAAATAATAAATAGTATTCTCATTATAGATTAGTATCTTTTTGCATCGCAGGAGAGGTCATTTCCTTAGCTCCACCACCAATGCTAGTTTCTATATTTTTTGAATATACATCACTGATACTAAGTGGAAGTTTATTTGGTTTCTCTATCCATCCTATAAAAGGGGTAATAATTAAGAAAAAACCAAAGTAATAAATTAAACCAACTCTTGCAATTAAGAGATATAAGCCTTCTGCTGGTAACATTCCTACATAACCTAATACAAAAAAATTTACAAAAAAAGCCATCATAAACCATTTGTACATTGGTCTATAATTACAACTTCTGACTTTTGATGTATCTAGCCATGGAAGAACAAAAAGTATTATAATTGCTCCAAACATTAATACTACTCCACCAAGTTTGTCAGGAACTGCTCTTAGTATTGCATAAAAGGGTGCAAGATACCAGTTGGGTACAATATGAGCTGGAGTAACAAGAGGATCTGCAGGAATATAATTATCAACCTCAGCCATCAAGTTTGGTCCAAAAAATATTACCGAAGAAATTGCAACTCCAAATGCACACATAGCAACTGTGTCTTTGATCAACATGTATGGGAAAAAATTTACAGAGTCGTTTTTACTTTTAATATCAATTCCATCGGGATTGTTAGAACCATGGACATGGACAGCAGCAACATGAAGCCCTACTACTCCAAAAATAACAAATGGCAAAACATAATGAAGAGCAAAAAATCTATTGAGAGTAGCGTTTCCTACATTGTAATCACCAAGCAACCATGTTTTTAGCCCTTCACCTATAATTGGTATAGCACTAAATAAGTTAGTAATAACTGTTGCTCCCCAATAAGACATTTGACCCCATGGTAAAGTATAACCAAGAAAGGAAGTTGCCATCATTAAGAGAAAAATAAATACACCAAGTATCCAATTTAACTCCCTTGGATATTTATAAGATCCAAAATACATTGCTCTTACAATATGAATATAAACAATAATAAAAAAGAAGGCTGCGCCGTTAGAATGTATATATCTCATCAACCATCCATAATTTACATCACGCATAATTCTTTCAACACTATCAAATGCCATATCAGTATGTGGTGTATAATTCATAGCTAAGAAAATGCCGCTTACGATCATTGTAAGAAGTGTAATTGTTGCTAATGCTCCAAAACTCCAAAAGTAATTACAGTTTTTTGGCATAGGATAATCACCATACTCTTTCTTAAAGTAAGAAATTATAGGTAAGCGAAACTCAATCCAATTAAGAACGGGGTTTTTAAATTGATGAACTTTTCTATTTTGATCCATTTTTATCCAATCTTTATCGTAGTATCATTTAAAAAGCTATAAGGTGGAACATCTAAGTTTTTAGGAGCTGGACCTTTTCTAATTCTGCCTGAAGTATCATAATGAGATCCATGACAAGGACAATACCAACCATCATACTCCCCTTTCATATCAGATACTTTTTGACCAAGAGGAACACATCCAAGGTGTGTACAAACTCCTACTAGAATTAACCACTCATCTTTTTGAACTCTATCTGAATCATCTTGTGGATCTTTTAGATCAGATGCTTTAACTCGTTTTGCGGCATCAATCTCATCTTTTGTTCTTTTTTTAATAAATACAGGTTTGCCTCTCCATTTTATAGTAATACTTTGACCCTCTTCAATTAAACTTATGTCAACTTCTGTTGAACCTGCAGCTAAAGTATCTTCTGCTGGACTCATACTTTTTAGAAATGGCCAAATGAATGCTGCAGTTCCAACTGCTCCCAGCGTAACAGTACTAAGCTGTAAAAAATCTCTTCTCTTATTATCGTGTTTTTTAGCCATTTATTATGAATTTCTTATATCTTAATTAATCAAAAAACACTCTTTATTTATGTGCCAGCGTGACGCAAGGTCTAAAATAATATAGTAAAAATATATGAGAATTGCGCTCTTTGAACCTGACATACCACAAAATGCTGGTAATATTTTTCGACTAGGTGCTTGTCTTGGAGTCTCTATCGATATTATCGAGCCTGCAGGTTTTGTAATAGATGACAAGCGATTAAAAAGAGCTTCAATGGATTATTATGATTATCTTGATCTTACAAAGCATTTGAGTTGGGAAAAATTTTATGAATGGTCTAAAGAAAACTCATATCGATTAATTCTACTTACTACAAAAAGTACAAAAAGTTATTACGATTATAAGTATCAACCCAATGATATTATTTTATTTGGAAGAGAAAGTGCTGGAGTACCAGAGTATGTACATGAAAAAGTTGATGAACGATTAACAATTCCTATGATAAAAGGTCCAAGGTCAATAAACTTAAGTAGTTCAGTATCAATAGTAGCAGGTGAAATGATTAGGCAATTAAAGTTAAGCTAATGTACCCATTTTACCATCTTGATAATCCGTCATAGCTTTTTTAATTTCGCCTTCAGAATTTGCAACAAAAGGACCGTAACGCGCTACTGGTTCATTTAAAGGTTTACCTGCTAATATTAGATAAGAGCCTTCTTCAGATATTGAAGTAAGTTGAACATCGTCACTTGATTGATCAAAGAAAATCATATCACCTTTGTTTGCTATTTTATCAAAGTT
>MDTB01134356.1_pt1 | contig 36908 bp, 34 predicted proteins | sample 811161 | NCBI WGS metagenome assembly MDTB01 (sample SAMN05326650, study PRJNA326480) | marine metagenome | isolation source: seawater | place: Mediterranean Sea | collected 2009 | reverse complement strand
GGTGGCAGCCATCAAGATGTTTTCTGTACCCCCTACGGTGACGGAAGGAAACATGACATGTGCACCAATTAGTCCGCCAGGCGCGGTCGCATTAATATAACCCTCAGCTAATTCGATCTTTGCCCCCATTTTTTGCAGGGCCTGAAGGTGCAAATCCACGGGTCGGGTGCCAATCGCGCATCCACCTGGTAAGGATACGCGGGCGGAGTGTTCCCGCCCCAGAAGGGGACCTAATACAAGAACTGAGGCCCGCATTTTTCTGACGATTTCGTAAGGAGCGATTGTGGAATCAATTTTTTTGGCATTTAGAGCCACGGTTGTATCTATAGTGCCACCGAGTAGCATCTCGTTTTTTGTTGAAACCTTTACTCCTAGGGTTTCGAGTAAAAGTGTCATCGATTCTATATCTGCTAATAGAGGTAGGTTGGAGAAATTGACGGCCTCATCAGTTAAAAGGCTCGCTGCAAGTAGTGGTAACGCTGCATTTTTGGCTCCGCTGATTGGAATCTCACCGGATAACGCTGTTCCACCGAAAATACGAATATGATCCATGTTGAAAACTAAGATTTTTGTTTGCGGCTGCGTGCTTGTATTTTACGCTTGCTGAGATTTGAACGTAAAGAGTCAGCTAAACGCTGTTGGCGCTCTGAGTTAGCCTCATCTTTTGATGGAGTTGGCTTGTCGACGCGAGGTTTTTTTGTCTCCATAATTCCTATCCATGAGATTTACTCAGTATCCTGCGCACACCATCTTTGGTCGTCAAGAGGAACACTGCAAGTCTAGCTTGCACCAAAAACTGGCCTATGGCATTTTATCCTTCTGATCACTGCCTTGCCGCGGTAGCTCAGGGGTAGAGCACGCCCTTGGTAAGGGCGGGGTCAGAGGTTCAATTCCTCTTCGCGGCACCATTTTAGTCGCATATTGCAGAGACTAGCTGGCTTTTGACTCTCCTCTATTTAAAATTAGAACATGTCCAGAAAAAGCCAGGCCATTAGATGGACGCAAAAATTAAACTATGCGAACTGAAACAACTTGAAGATGGTTGTTCCGATGGATTCGTTGTTAATACGGCTGAGGGGCGTTGCGGTATAATTGTAATTCGCCAAGGTGATTCGGCTGTTAGCTATATTAATTCTTGTCCGCATGTTGGAACGCCACTAGAGATCCAGCATGGTCGGTTTTTAGATCAGACGGGCGAATACATTTTATGCTCTACTCACGGTGCGTTATTTAAAATTAAAGATGGACTATGTGTTGCGGGGCCCTGCATCAATGATCGATTAAAGCCGGTTGATTTAGAACTCCGTGGTGGAGTCCTCTATGTTGATCCTAAGCATTTACCCGCATTATGGCCGCCGTTCGTAAAGGCCAATTCTCCCAATTTATAAATCATGGCCATTGGTTTAATTTTGGGATAATTACGTTAGAGTTAAATACGCAAAATGGTCACAAATGGGAGTGCCTGGAACGGGTTGACAGGTGCTTAGGGAGATGACGCAATGAGTGAAAATCAGATTTATCCAGTGCCTAAATATATTTCTTCGGCAGCACACATCGACAATGATACGTATTTAGAAATGTATCGGCATTCGGTTGAGGATAGTGAGGGCTTCTGGCGCGAACAAGGTCACAAAATTGACTGGATAAAGCCCTATACAAAAGTCTCAAATGTCGATTGGATGGTGCCAAATGTGTCGGCATCTTGGTTCGCAGACGGAACTTTGAATGCCTCCTATAACTGTATTGACCGGCATCTCCCGAAAAAAGGGGACAATGTCGCTCTAATATGGGAGCCGGATGACCCTGATAAGCCCACGCTCAGGATAACCTATAATGATTTACGCGCAAATGTCTGCAGATTAGCGAACGCTATGAAGCACTTAGGCGTAGTTAAGGGAGACGTGGTGACGATTTATATGCCGATGGTGCCCGAGGCAATATATGCTATGCAGGCCTGTGCCCGAATTGGGGCAATTCACTCGGTTGTCTTTGGCGGATTTTCACCTGAAGCATTAGCGGTCAGAATCAACAATTGTGATTCCAAATTTTTGGTTACAGCTGATGCTGGTCGGCGCGGGAAGAGACCCATTGCCCTAAAGCCAAATGCGGATAAAGCGGCTGAGCGGTGCCCGGGATTGCAAAATATAATTGTAGTCAGGACCACGGGAGAAGTTGTGGATTGGGTTAATGGGCGCGACCATTGGTACCATGACATAGTAAAGGATCAATCCGCGCACTGTAAGCCGGAAGAGATGAAAGCGGAAGACCCTTTGTTTATTTTATACACTTCAGGATCTACGGGGACGCCAAAGGGTGCTGTGCATTCCACAGGAGGATACTGCGTATATACCTCATTAACGTTTAAGTATGTTTTTGATTATAAAGACGAAGACGTTTTTTGGTGCACGGCCGATATTGGTTGGATAACGGGGCATTCCTACGTTAATTACGGTCCTATGCTAAACGGGGCAACCCAGGTTATCTTTGAAGGAGTTCCCAATTATCCGGATGCTTCTCGGTTTTGGCAAGTGTGTAAAAAACACAAAGTTTCGATTTTTTATACAGCACCCACGGCGATCCGTGCCCTGATGGGATCGGGAGACGAGTTCGTGACCAAAACAGACCGGTCATCTCTTCGGCTGCTGGGGACCGTTGGAGAACCAATTAATCCAGAGGCATGGAATTGGTACTACAATGTAGTTGGAGAGAAAAGGTGCCCTATTGTTGACACATGGTGGCAAACCGAGACCGGAGGCATTATGATCAGTCCTTTGCCTGGGGCGACTGAGCTCAAACCGGGATCTGCTACACGGCCATTTTTTGGAATTAAGCCAGCTCTTTTAGACTCAGACGGTAACGAAATTGAGGGTGAAGGCGAAGGTGCGCTAGTTATAAAAGGTTCTTGGCCGAGTCAAATTCGAACAGTTTATAAAGATCATAAGCGGTTCATGGAAACGTATTTTTCAACTTTTAAAGGGTATTATTTTACTTCTGATGGATGCCGCCGAGACGAGGATGGGTATTATTGGATTACCGGGCGTGTTGATGATGTTTTAAATGTCTCGGGCCACAGGATGGGTACGGCTGAGGTGGAGAGTGCGCTTGTGGCTCACCCAGATGTAGCCGAGGCAGCCGTAGTCGGTTATCCACACAATATAAAGGGCCAAGGTATATATTGTTATGTTACCTTAAATGATGGTGTAGAAGGAACGCCTCAGAAAAAAAACGAGATGATTGACCAGGTCCGAAGAGAAATTGGACCCGTCGCGTCACCTGATTTAATTCAGTGGGCTCCCGGCCTCCCGAAGACGCGATCCGGCAAGATCATGCGCCGGATACTTAGAAAGATTGCTGAGAATGATTACTTTAATCTTGGCGACACTTCGACCCTAGCAGAGCCCGCAGTTGTTGAAGACTTGATTGAAAATCGCCAAAATCGCTAATACCCTTCTGCTATCCTTGAGCCTTAAAAGCTTGACGTTCATTAAGTGAACGCGTTACGTTCATCGAATGAACGCTCTGGCTTTCGGAGAATAGTTGTTTTGGTGCACTTATTATGAAAATGAAAAATGGTGATGCAGAGTTAATGCTTGGAATATTGCGGGCCGTAGACACCGACGATTCTTTAACTCAGCGCTCAGCTGCTCAGGATCTGGGCATTGCCCTTGGTCTGGTTAATACCTATTTGAAGCGTTGCGTAAAAAAGGGCTTTGTCAAAGTAAATCAAGTGCCGGCTAATCGTTACGGCTATTATTTGACGCCAAAAGGATTCGCGGAAAAAAGTCGGCTAACTGCCGAATTTCTGTCCCAATCGCTCAGCTTATTTAAGCAGGCCAAAAATGACTACCATGTTATTATTCAGAAATGCAAAGCCAAGAATTGGCATAACATCGCTTTGTGCGGTGCGAGCGATCTTGCAGACATCTTTGTCATGTACGCTCGCGAACATCCGGTTAATATTCTTGGCATTATCGATACCGAAAAAGCTGACGGGGTGATTGACGGCTTTACCATATTTGATAGGTTTGATTTGCTGAAAACTGTGCCCGACGTCTGTGTAATTACTGACTTGCAAAGGCCACAAGCTACTTATGACGCCCTGATTAAGACTTTTCCGCCAGAACGTGTGCTTGCTTTGCGTCTGCTGGAACTGAAAACAAAGGTATCCAAGAAGGGGGGCAGACCATGAATCGTTGGTTCGTGGTTCATTGCCATCCGAATGGAGAACAAAAGGCGTTATTCCATTTGCGTCGTCAAGGATATGAGACATACTTGCCCTCCTATAAAAAAACTCGACGTCATTCCCGAAGGTTAGAGCAAATATCGCGCCCGCTGTTTCCGCGTTATTTATTTGTAAAGCTAGATCTTGAATATTGTTGCTGGCGGCCTATCCGTTCGACGATTGGTGTTAGCCAATTGATTTGCCGGGGAGATTTGCCTGCTGCCGTACCCGAGGGTATTGTTGAAGAGCTTCAGTCTCAGGAAAATGAGAAGGGCTTGGTTGTCCCTGGCTGGGACTTCCAAGAAGGCGATAGAGTTCAAGTAACAGACGGCGCACTTCTGAATCAGATTGGTCTATTTAAGATGGTAGATGGTGGTCAGCGAGTTGTTATTTTGCTAAATTTGTTAGGCAGAGAGGTGAAGGTTGGCCTGCCTATGGAAGACGTTCAGGCCTGCGCCTGACGCCTTCGAGTAATCTAATTTAAGTAGTCGGGTGAATTGCCATTTTCGCCTGGGTGGCGGTAGCGTGGGAAAATGCGTTTATGAAGCAAGCGAAAGATAATCCCTTTGATCTAATTTGTTACGATTTTGACGGTGTTATGACCGATAATCGAGTTTATGTGATGCAAGATGGCACAGAAACTGTAGCGGTAAATCGATCGGACGGCTTGGCTATTGCCGCACTCAGACGTGCTAGTGTGACGCAGATTATTATGTCTACAGAAAAAAATCCGGTGGTCGGTGCACGTGCTGCAAAATTGGACATACCGGTTTTACAAGGGCTGGACAATAAAGCTGAGGCACTTAAAGGGTACATTTTCGAAATCGGAGCTGATCTTGAACGTACTGTTTTTATAGGTAACGATGTAAATGATTTGAGTGTCATGCATCTTGTCGGGTTTCCTGTCGCGCCCTGTGATGCATACCCGCCCATCCTTGAAATTGCCAAGCACGTAACGCGGGTGCCTGGTGGCGCCGGGGTTATACGTGAATTTTGTGACACTTTTTACCCAGGAGCGATTTAAATATGTCGGTATTCATCATAGCCGAGATCGGCATTAACCATAACGGTGACATGGAGATAGCTAAAAAATTGATTGACGGTGCTGTCAGTGCCGGGGCGGATGCCGTCAAATTTCAAAAACGTACCATCGAGAAAGTTTACAAAAAAACGCTGCTCGATAGTCCGCGTCAAAGCCCATGGGGAAGTACTCAACGGGAACAAAAGCTAGGGCTTGAATTTGGCAAGGCTGAATACCAAAAGCTTGATCAATATTGTAAGGACAAAGGGATTGAATGGTTCGCTTCGGCCTGGGACTTGGATAGTCAGTTATTTCTTCGTCAGTTCCATTGCAAATACAATAAAGTTGCGTCGGCAATGCTAACAGCCTTTCCCTTGTTGGAAATGATTGCCGAGGAAAAGAAACACACTTTTGTCTCCACAGGTATGCATGAACTTAACGAAATAGATAAGGCGGTGGAAGTTTTTAAAATGGCAGGCTGTCCATTTGAGATCATGCATTGCAATAGTCAGTACCCGATGCCAACTGAGATGGCTAACTTGCGCGTAATAGAGACCTTGCGGAAACGTTATAGCTGCAATATTGGGTACTCCGGGCATGAGGCGGGATTGATCCCCAGCGTTGCTGCTGTCGCTCTGGGTGCAAATTCAATAGAGCGCCATATCACGCTTGACCGAGCTATGTACGGTTCCGATCAGGCTGCGTCGGTGGAATTGGGCGGATTTGTAAAGCTGGTTGATTATATCCGAACAACTGAGATCGCCCTCGGCTCGAGAGAGAAGGTGGTCAGCGAGACTGAGCGGGAAGTGCGGGAGAAGCTTGCGCCTATCCCCACCGCTATGGTCTCGGGTTAAAACAAACAACTCTGAGAGGGGCCTTGGACATGGTTAGCAATCCGGACAATCGGAAATTTGGGAATGAGAAAAGCTACTGGGGCGTCGCGAATTTTGATCCGAAGGCCTTTTCTTTGGATACCTATAATTTTAACGAGAACGAATTGGCCGGACTTGGCATCAAGTACTCCATGACAAATTCAAATGAAATGTGGGAAAGGGGCAAGAAGATGATCCCCTGCGGGACTCAGACCTTGGGGAAGAGCCCAATCGGATTCATAGATGGGGTTGCGCCAAAGTATTTGGACAAGGGCTTGGGCGGACGTGTCTGGGATGTCGATGGTAATGAATACATAGACTGCTGGTTAGCTTGCCTCCCAATCACCTTTGGGCATCGCGTGAAGGAAATAGATGACGCTATTTGTGAGCAGATAACAGGTTCGGGTATCACGTTTTCGCTTATGCACCCTCTTGAAGTCCAGGTTGCAGAAGCGTTAGCTGAGGATATCTCTATTGCTGAACAGGCAAGGTTCGCAAAGAACGGCTCGGATGTTTGTGAAGCGGCAGTGCGATTAGCAAGGTACCTCACTCGCCGAGATAAGGTAGTAACACTCGGCTATCATGGATTTCATGACTGGTATATTTCATCCACTGATCGCTATTTTGGTATTCCCGAATGTATCTCAGATCTGACCCTAAGGTTCGGGTACAATGATATCGACGGTTTGCATCAGCTTTTCAAAGAACACCCAGACCAAATTGCCTGCGTGATAATGGAGCCAACAATTTTTGATCCATCAAATGATGGTTTTTTATATGAGGTTAAGAAGCTCTGTCATAAAAAGGGAGCCCTTCTGATCTTTGATGAGATGCTGACGGGATATCGATTTTCACGCAATGGAGCGATGTCTTTTTTTGGTATTGAGCCGGATCTAGCAACCTTTGGTAAAGGTATAGCCAATGGGATGCCAATCGGCATTTTAGTTGGGCCTGAGAAGTATATGAGTGGTTTTGAGAAAGTTTTCCTATCATCTACTTATGGCGGGGAAACAACAGCATTAGCAGCAACACTTGCAGGCCTTAAGTACCATCGAACCCACGACGTAGTCGGCCACATGTGGCAGATAGGAGCGATTGTCCTTGAGAATTTTAAATCGGAAATTGAAAAGCGCGGGCTAGGTAAATATGTGACTGCCATCGGTTATCCCGTGAGACAGACCCTTGGTTTTAAAGACTCTGATGGGAACCCAGATTTTAATTTGGCTGGCTTGTTCCAGCAGGAAATGCTGAAAGGCGGAGTGCTTTGTAATGCAGGGCTTGGCTTCTGTCATATGCATAGCTTTAACGATGCGATGCATGTTGTGCGCACTTTTTCTCTTGCGCTCGACCGCATGAAGCTAGCTATTGATGAGGGTAATATAGAAAAACACTTGGAAGGAATCCCGGCGCAGCCGGTTTTTAAGGGCTTGCGCAATCAGAGGGTGACGTCCAATTAATGCTCGGAAGATTTTCACTCGGCACCATACAGGGGCGATTGGTTCCCAAGCTGAATGGTCGCTACCAGGCACATCCGAAAGGATACTGGCGTGACGAGTTCAATGCGGCCGCAGAATCTGGCCTAGAGCTAATAGAGTTTATTCTGGATTATGAAGATGCAGATATAAACCCTTTATTGAATGATGTTCCGGGAATTCAACGTGCTATTGCAGCTTCTGGGGTTGGTGTTCAGTCTATTTGTGCAGATTATTTTATGACAGCGCCGCTTCAGCGTGTGCCTGGGTCTGTAACAGTTCTTGAGCAGCTGATTGATGCTTCGGGAAAGCTAGGGGTCCGAGATATCGTCATACCCTGCGTTGACCAGTCGAGCCTTGGTGATGCGGTTGATATAGGGGCCTTTGTCACTGTGATCCAATCTTTGGCAGAAAAGGCCAACGCCAAAGAGGTTAATCTGTCTTTGGAGACGGACCTAGCTCCCCGTCCCTTCGCCGAACTGCTGGACAGGATAGGGTCAAAATCAGTCACTGTAAACTATGACACGGGCAATTCAGCTTCAATGGGCTATGATCCGGTCGAGGAATTTTTGACCTATGGCGACCGCATAACGGATATTCATATAAAGGATCGTATACATGGTGGTGGGCCAGTTGTTTTAGGCGAGGGCCATTGCGATTTCGATAGAGTTTTTAAACAGATCAACGAATCTTCGTATTCCGGACCGTTGATCATGCAAGCTTATCGTGACGATGAAGGTCGAGTAATATTTGAGAAACAGAAAACTTGGCTGGAAGACAATTACGGGGAACTTCTGCAATAATGATTAAGGCAAATGCCCTTGCTCTGATCCAAGCGCGAGGCGGTTCAAAGGGGGTTCCAGGAAAAAATATCCGGCTGTTGGCTGGTTATCCTTTGATCGCATGGTCAGTAATCGCCTGTAAGCTGGCCGAATCGATTGACCGTATTGTCATTACCACGGATGACCCGAAAATTGCTGAAATCGCGTGCCACTATGGTGCGGAAGTTCCATTTATCCGACCATCTGAGTTTGCTACGGATGACGCTACAGATTTTCCTGTAATCAAACATGCGTTGGAATGGATGTCTGAAAATGAGGACCATGTGCCAGAATTGATTATACAGATACGTCCAACCACGCCATTGCGCGAGCCATCGATCCTTGACGAGGCGGTGAGTGCTTTGCGTGCGGCTCCGGAAGCATCTGGGTTGCGCTCGGTCTATGAAATGTCCGAAACCGCTTGGAAAACATTTGAATTGAAAGATGGCTATATAGATAGCCTTGCTAGTCGGTTGCCAGGGATGAATCCTGAGGCCGCAAACCTGCCACGTCAGGCGTTTCCCGCCACCTACATTGGTCAAGGTTATGTTGATATCCTGCGGTCAAGTGTAGTTCTTAAGGAAGGTAAAACTTATGGTGATCGGGTTTTGGGTTTCGTTAGCCCAGATTGCGGAGAGGTTGATGTAGAATTCGACTTTCGCAAGTTAGATTTTTTTAAAGAAGAGTTTGGCAAGACAGTGTTTGACTATTTGGAGGCAAATTACTCTTGAGCGATCAATCTGTATCTGACCTCTTTGACCTCACGGGTCGGATCGCCGTAATCACAGGTGGGGCAGGGCTGCTCGGACGAAAACATGCCGATGCAATTGCCGAGTGTGGGGGGATACCAGTTTTGTTGGACATCTCAGGGGAAGCGGCAAAAAATTCTGCTGCTGAAATTGGTGGGGAGGCGCTTGGCCTTGCTGTTGACATTACCGAGGAGGCTTCCGTTGATAACGCCTTGGCGAAGGTGAAACAAAAATTTGGACGTATCGATGTTTTAGTTAATAATGCGGCAAACAATCCAAAGATGGAAGCGGGTGGCATAACGGATAAGCCGTGGTCGCGCCTTGAAAACTTTCCAACTGAATTTTGGAACAACGACATTAACGTTGGCCTCACAGGTGCCTTTTTATGTTCCCGTATCTTTGGTTCGGAAATGGCATCACAGGGGGGGGGTGTAATTTTGAATATTGCCTCTGATCTCGGCCTAATTGCACCCGACCAACGCATCTATCGGGAGCAAGGTAGGACGGAATCAGCGCAACGTGTGAAGCCCGTGTCTTATTCGGTGGTCAAGGCGGGAGTGATTGGCCTGACGCGATATTTAGCTACCTATTGGGCTGACCAAGGAGTGCGTGCGAATTCACTCGTTGCGGGCGGGGTTTATAACGGACAGGAGGAATCCTTTGTTGAACGCCTTACCAATCTAATTCCTATGGGGCGGATGGCGGATAAGGATGAATATAAAGCGGCGGTCGCCTTTCTAGTGTCCGATGCGTCATCTTATATGACCGGGAGTAATCTTGTTATTGATGGTGGAAGGACGGTGTGGTGACCGATCAATTTTTTTTAAATTCCGGAAGCACGGAGACCGCTGGTAAGAGCTTATTATTGACTGGCTCACGAAGTTCATCGACTGGGCTAATTGCCAATCTTATCGGCTCATTCGATCAAGTTGAACTTGCATATGAGCCACCTACTCTGCGGGCGTTATTTCCACTTATTGAACACATGTGTGATCAACATTGGCGTTATATATTTGATACGTTTGTTTTTGAGGAGTTTCTCGTAAATGCGCTTGCGGGCCGTGGGCTGAATTTTAATTCTAACGATGATTCATGGGCGTTAAGGTCGCGAGGTGAGGCCGAAGTTTCACGACGTTTAAGCAAAGGGCACCGGCAGGTTGAGCTTGCTCCAGCTGCCAAACAGGTTACGCCCCTCATAAAGCTTCCAGATGTAACGCCATACCTTCTGGCGTTCCGGCGCTTAGTGCCGAAGCATCAAGCCATCGTGACAATACGTCGCCCAGAAAGGGCTATTCGGACATTGATGGAGACTAAATGGCTTGTAGACGAGAGATTGGCAGGTGTATCCGCCGACTGGCCTAATCGCCTTCTAGGCAGCCCCCCCATTCCACATTGGGTAGATACTGCCCAAGTAACGGCTTGGAAGCATTGGACTGCCGAAAAGCGCTGTTGTCATTACTATCAGCAGATTTACAAAATGATTCCAGGCCTTAAAAATATTACAGTATTTTCTATTGATGCGTTTTTTGAGAAACCTCGCACTTATTTAGCAGAGTTTGCTGAAGCCCGTGGCTTGTCTTTAACCGAGCAAACAGAAGTATTACTTGAGCAAACCACCGACAGAGATGGAACTTGCACTCAAGAGCTTTGTATATTCGAATCTGAGCGAAATGAGCTAACGGCTCTTCATGAAGCATGTCTGTCAGTGGGATGGACCGATGGAGAATTTTAAGCAAAGACCAGTGGAAGTATATCAATGAGTGAACGTGACCGTCGCAACAAAGCCGAAATTGTTGCAGGCGCCTATAGCAAAGATCATTGGGCTACCTGTCCAGATGTATATAAGGATCTAGTTTTAAAAGATCAAAATCGCAACCATCCTGTCCCGGATTCACAGTCTAACAGGATATTTCGTGCGGTTCTTACGTTTGATCATTTACGACAGAATTTGGACCCTGGGGCATTAATCCTCGACATTGGGTGTGGTCTGGGTTTCAACACTTGTTTTCTTCTAAAGGAGGGGTTCAATGTACATGGTTTTGATGGCTCAGAAACGGGAATTGAAAGATCAAAGGCTCTGGCCGAAGAGCTTGATTTGGACCCAAATCGTTTTATATGTTCGGACCACACCTATCTTGAAGAAATCGAGGAAAATTCTATTGACGCTATTATTGGAATGGGTTTCATATATTATTTGGATGATCAAGCTCGCGACCAAACCTATGCCAATATTTCCCGGATTATTAAGCCCGGTGGGGTCGTCGCGCTAACGCTTACTAATTGGTTGTTTGATGCCTTTTCACTAAACGATTCAGCGCTGCGATTTTGGAAAGGCTTGATTGACTCACATTCTGATGTCGGTCAATTAATATCGGGTGGGAACGTTATAGAGGCGATCAAGGAGAAGGTGATTTTACCCGAGCGGACGAAGGATCCCAAAAGCATTAGTCAGCGATTCTCTATCCACGCCGACAATCCTATCACTTATGATGCAATTGCAAAACAATACGGCCTAACACTTAAAAAAGTTCTATATCCCGATTGTCACCTGTTGCCGCCATTTATAGAATCAACCTTAGACCCGGATGCTTTAAGCTCTCTAAAAGCAGTTACTTGTGTGCAAAAGGCAAGTGAGTGGCAAGGTGTTTTTATGGACTACGAATTTCTAGCTTTTATGACCAAATAGTCCTCTTGATCGAGAAAGATACTGTTGAAGCGAATATTATTTGTGAAACTAGTCCATAAATTATCTGAATTCATATTATGAAGAAACGCCTGCCTCGGGCAAATATTGCTTATTTTATTGAAGCCGCACTGGATATGCGAGATGTCGATCGTCTGGGGATCAAGTATATGCTAGATTTGGGTATCAAAGTTGATGTTGTTATTGTTACGGCAGTATCGAAGCCTCATGTTCCAAGATTGCCGTCAATTACCTTAAATCACTCAATGTTTTCAATGGTCGAGATTAGTTCTAAAGCTGATTTAGAGTCAATTCAAAGAACTCTCTCGAAAGTTGATCTCATTATTTCTTTTGTTGGGACAAGCCATAAGACGCCCGAGAATTTGCCTATTTTGCGTTTTATATCACGGCTCAATAGGCCTACCGTTATTCAGCTATCAAATATTTATCCGGGATGGAATAGATATCGGGGGGACAGTGGTAAAAAATGGGATCGATTTATGGATATTATGGGAAGGCGTTCATCCATAAACCTAATGAATTCTCTATTTGCCCGGATCCCTAATTATCTTGCCGGGGTAAGGCCGGCTGATTTTGTAATAGTTGGAGGGACGGCGTGTGAGCAGGGCGTGGTTAGTCAACATCTAATTACAAAGTCAACACGTGTTATTTACGCTCATGCGATGGACTATGACATATATTTAAGCAATCTCGGATCTCTGTCAAAAGGAGGTAATCTAGCAGTCTTTATTGATGAATATCTCCCATATCATATTGACACGACGGAATTGGGGCAGCCAATGGCGCCGGAACCATATTTTGAGAGGCTGCGAAGGCTCTTCGATAGGATCGAAGACACCTTTAAGTGCCAAATTGTCATCGCGGCATGCCCTCGCGCCGAATATGAAGATAAACCTGGTATATTCGGTGCCCGGGAAATCGCCTATAATTCTACAGCAAAGCTTATTGCGCAAAGTCAGCTTGTAATCGCGCACCGTTCCACAGCTATTAACTATGCAGTTTTGTTTAGAAAGCCAATTTTACTTACGGCCACCCGTGAGGCTTACCACCATAGCTCCCAAAGACCATATTTTGATGGTTTTGCGGAAGCCCTGGCTAAAAAAATTCAGTTTTTTGATGAACCTAATGAGAGTGATCTGTCAGATTTACTTACGGTGAATAAAACAGTTTATGATAGGTACATTGATTCCTACATTAAACAAAAGGTGTCGCCGGAGAAACCTTATTGGCAAATCGTTATAGATTCGGTTAATAAATCTGGCTTGGCCAGGATTTGAAACCTTGGTCAGTACGCCGAGCGAAAATTAAAACTTGAGCATTTGAATAGAGTATATTTAGCAATGCATTTTTTTATTGTATATTCTGGTTGTTGGAAAAGAATTATATTTGATTTAATAGGATATGCTAACGGCTTCGTGGTGGGCCCGGATTGGGTCTCTGATAACCCTATATTTGCCAGAAATTTTGCTGAGTAATTAGAGATATGAAAACCATAATTATAACTACACCTCTTCGACCTGTTCCCACTACCTACCCCCCAATGGGAAGTCTATCTATAATAAATTATCTCAGGAAACACGGGGGCGGAGAGGTTGAGTTCTACAACATTGATGCAAATCGTCCAACTTATGAAGAAGCGCTTCAGCACATTATAGATGCGAAACCAGATGTTCTCGGTGTAAGCGCCGTGGTTTCGACAGCATATGCATATACAAAACAAATAACGCTAGATGTAAAAAAAGCATGCCCGAATGTGCTAATTGTCGTAGGAGGAAATCTAGCAGCGAGTGCTGAAATTCTGCTTAGGAGGACCGGTACGGATATTTGTGTTCTTGGAGAGGGAGAATTAACTTTCCTAAAGATTGTGCAACGGGCCAGACTGACAAAAAACCCAACGGATTATCTCGACATTCCAGGCCTAACCTATGTTGATGGGATGGGCGATATTATTAATACCGGTTATGAAGCACCTCTAGATAAAACAGAAGTTTATGACTTGGACTGGCAGGACCTTGCCGCTTCGACGGATATATCTAACTTTATCTTCGATCCCTATGAGAGCGGCCAAGCCGTTCCATGGCTGGACTTTGATGCTCGTTCAAAGGAGCCGCATCGAATAGGTAAGAAAATGATTGAGATGCACGCTGCAAAGGGCTGCGTCGCTCGATGCACTTTTTGTCACCGATTCGACAAGGGCATAAGATATATCCCGGTTGAAGTCGTCCGGAGACGTATTCAAGAATTAACGGATCAATATAATGTTGGCTTCATAGTAATCGCAGATGAAAACTTTGGCACTGATCGGAAATGGCTGAAGGCATTCTGTGAGATGATCAAACCCTTTGATGTTTTATGGCGTGTGGCGGGGATGCGGGTTAATTGTATAGCACCGGAACAGATAAATTTAATGAAAGAAGCTGGGTGCGTTTCTATTATTTATGGCATGGAGACGGGTAGCCCTAAAATGTTAGAGGTAATGGAGAAAAAAACTAAAGTATCCGAAAACTGTGATGCTATGAAGTGGACGCTTGGATCGGATCTCTATTCTGCTGTGCAGCTTGTTCTCGGCATGCCCGGGGAAACAAATAAAACGATTCAGGAAACAATTGAAATGTGTAAATACGTTTTGACCTTGCGCGAGGATTTGAACCCAAACAATCTGAGTATTAATTATGCCCAAGCCCTTCCGGGGACACCGCTTTACGAGTTCGCACGTCACAAAGCAATAATAGGAGAAGACCAGGATGGCGAAGAAGATTATCTTCTGCAAATATCAGATCGCAATGCTCATGACGAATTTACTACCCTAAATTTTACTGAATTACCCAGCCTAGTTTGCCAGACATGGCGCCCTCGGGTCACTATTGAGACTAACTATGCTTTTGTAAAAAAATATGGGATTGAGAGTTATCGTAAAATTCTGTCAGCAGACACAAGTTTTTTTCGCAAACGAAGAAGTACGGATGGACGGTTCGCCAATCCTCGACGATTGATTGATATGAGCATTACCTCAGACCGTGTTCATGATATTAAAACATCTATGGAATTGGAGGAGTCAAAACTTCCGTCGTTAATACCTCTGTTGAAGGCCGGGAATTTTGGCATGGCTATGATTTGTTATCCTGTTTTATTTTACCATCTCAGACGGTTTATAATTTTGCTGGTCCTTGGGAAAAACTTCAGGAAATTTTCATTCAAGTATAACATGCGTTTGATCGGTGAATATTTTACGCATTTAATGGGTCTTCTAAAGAGAAAGCGGTTGGCGCTAAGTGAATATAAAACGTTAAGAAAAATTGTTTGGAATGATATGGAGCCTTTGAGCAATGATAACGAAGCGCTTATTCCATTGCGCAAGGGTCGTTAGGCCGGAGTTATTTTTTTTGGAAATATTGCTGTGAGCCGCTCAGTTAAAAGTATTTTATTGGGAGCCGTGTGAGATGACTTCGGGACGGCATCCGTTTTCACTTACCCCCGTGGATGTGCCTGCCGTACATACTCAGTATCGTCGGATAAAAACCAAAATTCCTGTACCTGAATCCATCCAGATTTTAGACCGTATCAATAAATATGAGAGCTCAAATGTTAGGGACCAACTTCCTGTTATTTGGGATACTGCAGCGGGCCATCAAATATTCGATAAGTGGGGGAATGCCTGGATTGATATGACCTCCACGATATTTGTAACAAATTCAGGTCATAATCACCCACATATAGTAACGGCGATAAAAAAACAGGCTGACAAACTCCTACATGCCTATAGTTATCCAACTGAAATTAGAGCGCGGTACCTTGAAAAGCTCATATCTATGACCCCTCGGTACCTGGAAAAAGCATCCTTATATTCTGCGGGAACAGAGGCAACGGAGCGCGCGCTAAAGTTAGCGCGTTATCATGGGATGACTTTTAACCCGCGGCGAACGGTGGTTATCGGATGGGATGGAAACTACCATGGTAAGACCATGGGGGCGCAAATGTTAAGTGGTCAGCATGCTGACAAAGACTGGATCGCTTACAGTGACCCAAATATTATCCATTTGCCTTTCCCTTTCCCCTGGATTTTAGAGAAACGCGGTATAACGGGGTCGGATTTGTTTGAGGAACATCTTGATATTCTGTTTAATGAAAAAGGGGTTCGCGAGGATGAAATAGCAGCATTTTTTGCTGAGACGTTTCAGGGTTGGGGTGCTATATTTTATCCGAATGATTATATTCAAGCACTCCGAAAATGGTCAAATAACAGAGAGATCCTTTTAATTTTCGATGAAATTCAGGCAGGATTTGGCCGTTGTGGTTCTTTTTTCGCCTATGAACATTATGATGTTGAGCCGGATCTCGTTTGTTGTGGGAAGGGAGTATCGGGAAGTCTCCCTCTTTCAGCTGTCCTTGGCAAATCTGAAATTATTGATTTGGACCCGGCTTATACTTCAACGCATGGTGGTCATCCATTAGCTTGTGCAGCATCGTTAGCTAACCTAGAAGTATTTGAGAAGGAGAACCTTGTTGCTGAGTCAGCACGCAAGGAAGGGACCTTTCTTGAGCAAATTCAAATATGGTCCGAGAGGTTTCCAAAAAAAATTGGCCGAATTCATGGAAAGGGCTGTCTTTTTGGTGTATTTATCACCCGTGACGGGGCGCCCGAAAATCCAGAAAACTTAGATAATGAACTCTGTGATCGTATTGTTGAGGAATGTATGCGACGTGGTGTATTTATTATACGCACTGGGCGGGGGACACTCAAGTTTGGACCTCCCTTAAATATTCCAGACGATGCTTTGGTCGAGGCTTTAAGTGTAGTCGCAGAGTCGATTTCTGAGCTGAGCTGAGCATATGGCAAAATAATAACATGGAGATAGTTGGAACACTTACTCAATCGCCGGATTTTTTTGATCCACCTTGGCCTTCGACTGAAAGTTTAAGTGGGGATCAGAAGTTACTTATTGATCAGCATAATGGCCATATTGCCAGTGGGGGAATTGCGGTGGCAGAGGTTTCATGCCTATGCCAGAGTGAACAATGTGTACTATTAGCTATATATGACCGTTATAGAATAAGGCTGCAAACTTTAATTTATATAGCCTGCGGACTGATCCAGTCTAATCCTAGCATGACTGAGGAAGCAAATAATGCTCTCTATTCATCGGACACTTACAGGGCTTTATATGATCCACAGACTATTAATTTATCCCCCGAAGACTTTTATTTTTATGTAGCTAAATCATCATATCGGTATGAATTTGTTCAGGAGTGCCTGCCTAACAATACGTTTAAAGGTGTTTTAGAGCTCGGGTGTGGCGGAGGATGGAATCTCTGGCAATATAAAGAAAAAGGAATTGAGGTAATAGGGTCTGATCTAAGCTCAAGTTTAACAAGATTGGTCAAAGCCTTGGCCTTAACGTTCGAAAAGGCGGCCTGAAGGATATAGACGAAAAGGCTTTTGACCTTATAATAGCGTCGCACGTGATTGAACATTTTTTGGACCCCATAAAATCAGTTTGCGAGCTGGTCGATAAACTATTTGAAGAGAGTTACGTTTATATTGAGGTACCCAACGCTGATTATTTCTGCCTCGGAGGCCTGCAAAACGCTCATACTTACTATTTTACGCCTAGAACTCTTGCCGCATATATGAGTAATGCTGGTCTCACCATGGTATATGGTCGAGATTTTGGTTTCCATTATGCAGGACTTTTTAACACAGTGAGTAGAAGTACGAGCTTTTTGACTTCAGATGAATATCAAAGAATGAGAGAAGTTATTCTTAGTCATGAGCAAAGAGAGCGGGCAAAGCGGTTTGTAGATAAGTTCGGACTTTTGAATTTTTCCAGACGAATAAAGCAATTTCTGCAAAAGAAATGAACCGTTGGCCGGCCAAAATTGAAAAATCTCTCCATAAAACAATTATTGGAGCCTGCTAATGAATGGAAGAGAACGTTCATCGCTTAGAGCTGAAGAAATAGCATTTAATTTTAATGCCCATCTTCCGATTTCTTATCAAAAAGAGATTTTTGAGGAGCGGTTAAATTTTGAGAGAGAAGTATTATCGCCGCGCAAATTGGAGCGCCGCAGAATATTAATTTTTGGTGGTGCTGGATATATTGGATCAGTGCTTAGTGCGCATTTGTTGAGCCGGGGCTATAAAGTTCGAGTTTCAGATGGACTTTATTTCAATAATGGCATCACAGTTCTGCCTTATCTTGATAATCCGGATTTTGAGTTTCTTTATGGTGATATTACGGATGAGAGCCACATTGATGAGGCATTGAACGATAGTACAGATGTTGTAATACTGGCCGGATTGGTTGGTGATCCTATAACTAAGATGTATCCAAGCGAGTCATCTCAGATTAATGATGGGGGAGTGTTGAAACTTCTAGAGCGTTGCTCTAATCGCGGCTTATCTAGGGTTATTTTTGTGTCAACTTGTTCAAACTATGGACTGACTCCTGGCAATATTCGTGCAGATGAAGACTATGAATTGAACCCTCTTTCTCTCTACGCTAAATCAAAAGTCGCAGCTGAGCGGCATTTGATGAGTTCAAAGGGTTTCGCAGATTATTCAGCAACTATACTGAGATTTGCGACAGCATTTGGCTTAAGCTCGCGAATGAGGTTTGATTTGACCGTAAGTGAGTTTACGCGGGCCATGTATCGTGGTGACGACCTGTTGGTGTATGACGCAGACACTTGGAGGCCATACTGTCACGTAAAAGACTTTGCTGAAGTGATCCGTCGGGTTTTGGAGGCTCCTTTAGAGCGTGTGAGTTTCCAAGTTTTCAATGCCGGGGGGGATGAAAATAATGCCACGAAGCAGACAATTGTTGATATAATAAAATCACTCGTCCCTGAAGCACCGGTCCGATACCAAGAGCATGGGACCGATCCCCGCAATTATCGTGTGGATTTCGATAGAATTCGTGAAGCAATATATTTTGAGCCCTCTATAACTATCCAAGATGGGGTTGTTGAATTGCTGGACGCGTTGCGGCAGGGGCTTTTCAAAACAATAGACCAACCACCAAGTTTTTATGGAAATTGGTCTTTACCGACTGCCGATTGACCTTGAACATGAATATGGATTCAATTTCTAACGCGATCGTTGCTGCAGTAGGGTCGGTGGCTAAACGAGGATCGCCATTGCATGCTCCAGAAATTGGTGGGAACGAGTGGAGATATGTGAAGGAATGTCTTGATACAGGCTGGGTATCGAGTGCCGGGGGATATGTTGAAAAATTTGAAAAAAAATTAGGGTCTTATACAGGTTCTCGGCATGCAATATCAACTGTAAATGGAACATCTGCCCTTCATGCATGTCTCGCTGTTCTGGGAGTTAGTGTTGATGAGGAGGTCATTTTACCTGCACTATCTTTTGTCGCAACGTCCAATGCTGTAGCGTATTGTGGCGCAATACCAAATTTTTGTGATATTTCTGAGCTTACGCTTGGACTTGATCCGTTCAAGCTTGAAGCATATCTGGAAGTTATTGCAGATGGAGAGGGGGATAACCGTTTCAACAGGAGGACGGGTCGTAGAATTGCGGCCGTTGTTTGCATGCATACGTATGGCCACCCGGTGATGATGGATGAGTTATTGGAGGTCTGCAGAAAATTTAGGCTTCCTCTCGTTGAAGATGCCGCAGAGTCCTTGGGTTCTTTTTATAAGGGAAAGCATACGGGAACCATTGGGCTTCTATCGGCCCTTAGTTTTAACGGGAATAAAATTGCCACCACCGGCGGAGGCGGAGCAGTTCTGACCAATAGTTCCGAATTAGCATCTCGCGCCACGCATCTGACCACCACTGCAAAGGTCAAACACACATGGGAGTTTGTTCACGATAAACTTGGCTACAATTATCGGATGCCAAGCGTAAATGCCGCGATAGGCTGTGCTCAGCTGGAACAGATGCCGAGCTTTCTTAAGCGCAAACGTATGCTCTCTGACTACTATGCAGAGGCCTTTGCCGCGATTGATGGCGTTGATTTTTTCTCCGAGCCTGAAGAGTGCCAGAGTAACTATTGGTTGAACGTGATCTTATTGGAAGACGCGAGTCCAAGCTTGCGCGACTCTGTTCTTGAAAAACTGAATAGAGAAAAACTTATGAGTCGCCCGGCATGGCGACCGAGCCACCGCCTTCCCATGTATTTTGACGCGCCGCGCGATGATCTATCGATCACAGAAAATTTATATGCCCGATTAATTAACATCCCTTCATCACCTGCCCTTGTTTCAGGTAATGAGTGATTTGCGGCATATTGCTGTTGTGACGGGTTCGCGTGCTGATTATGGCCTGCTCTCGGGGCTTATGCTTGCCCTCAATGAAAGACCAAAAGTTAGTCTGCAAGTTATAGTTACGGGGATGCATCTTCATGAGCGTTTTGGCCTTACAATTGATGAGATCAGGGATGACGGTATGGCGATAACAGCTACCGTGCCTATTTTGGAAGACGGGGATAGTGAGCTAAATGTGATTAATAGTGTTGGGCGCGGGATCGTTGGCTTGGCGGAGACTTTTGTTAAATTGGCGACCGACCTAGTTGTCGTTCTTGGCGATAGGACAGAGACACTTGCAGCCGCCCAAGCAGCGATGCTGCTTCGTATTCCTCTAGCTCATATCCACGGAGGGGAATCCACGGAGGGAGCAGTAGATGATCTGATACGCCACGCCGTAACAAAGATGGCCCATCATCATTTTGTTGCGGCGGAGCCTTATCGCCGGCGTGTAGTTCAGATGGGTGAAAACCCGGCGCACGTACATTTAGTCGGTGCACCAGGACTTGACGATATTCAGTTGCTCTCGTTCAAGAGCGTGGGGGAATTAGAGGCGGAATTTAACTTCAACCTTTCGTCTGGCCCCATTCTGCTATTGACGTATCACCCAGTTACCCTGGATCCGAAGGCTTCCGTCGGTGGAATAAGAGCATTGCTCAAGGCTCTCAAGCGGTTCGAGGGTTATCGCCTTGTGTTTACTGGTGTGAATTCGGATGCTGGAAGGGAAGTAATCACAAAACTGATTGGGGATTTTGCGGCAGATCATGATGTTTTGGTGCGTGGTTCTTTAGGTCGAGTAAATTATCTAAGTATGCTTCAGGCAGCAGTGGTTTTAGTTGGTAATTCGTCCAGCGGAATAATAGAGGCACCTGCGTTAGGAATTCCAACTGTAAATATCGGATCCCGGCAGGATGGTCGGCTGCGGGCTGCTAGCATTAAAGATTGTAAGGAAGACCCAGATGACATCGAAGCAGCTATCCGGTATGTCTTACGGCCTGAATTTAAAACCACTTGGCCGGATCCATTATCCCTTTATGGCAGGGGCGACACAGCAAACCAGATCGCCGATATATTGACTAATGTAGAATTAAAATTTCGGAAGCAATTTTATGAGTGGTGAGGGTGATTTTTTTAAGACTTTTATAATTGCTGAGGCGGGCGTCAATCATAATGGTGACATCGGCATGGCAATAAAATTGGTGGATGCAGCAGCAGACGCTGGGGCTGATGCAGTAAAATTCCAAACTTTTGATCCGGCGGCTCTGACTACCCCAAATACCGGTAAGGCGATTTATCAAAAAGCATCGGCTGATGATGGCGAGAGCCAATTAGATATGCTGCGTAGGTTAACGTTACCTGAGAGTGCCTACCAGAAATTGGTGGAGAGATGCGGTCGGCGTGGCATCAAGTTCTTGTCTACTCCTTTTGATCTCAAAAGCCTGGATTTTTTGGTTGAGCAGGTTGGTCTGAATCTTTTAAAGCTACCGTCTGGTGCGGTGACTCACGGACCATTACTGCTGGCAGCATCGCAAACTAAATTACCAATCATTCTTTCAACAGGTATGAGTACATTAGATGAAATCGCTCTTGCACTTGGCGTTTTAGCTTTTGGTTATGCTGGAGGCCAAAAACCAAACAGGGCCTCTTTCACTTCCTTTGACCGAGATGTTCTTACAGATAAAGTTCACCTTCTGCACTGCACTACGGAGTACCCGGCACCAACAGAAGAGACTAATCTTCGGGCCATGGACACAATTGCTGAACATTTTGGGCTGCCTGTAGGGTTTTCCGACCACACGGCTGGAATTCATCTTTCAGTAGCAGCTGCGGCTCGGGGTGCCAAGATCATCGAAAAACATTTTACATTGGATTGTGGGTTACCCGGCCCAGATCACAAGGCATCACTCGCGCCGGAGGAGCTGACCGAGATGATACGAGCTGTTCGCGATGTTACGCGAGCGTTGGGTTCTGGTAAAAAGCAACCAACGATATCTGAAACTCGAAACATCTCAATCGCTAGGTATAGTATTGTGGCGGCAAAGGCTATTGAGGCGGGAGAGATGTTGACAGAAACAAACATGGCAGTAAAAAGGCCTGGAGAGGGCCTGTCACCCATGCGCTGGTGGGATCAGGTAGGAAAAATTGCGCTTCATGATTTGGAAAAAGATGATTATATAGATGCTGCGGATTAATTTTAAGCAATTTTTACCATTCAAGTTGTGTATTTTGAGGGAATGAAAAAGTGAATAAGCACAATATCCCAAGATCTGGAGAAGGTGAAGCTATTCGGATTGTCTTTGCCAGTTTAAAACATGACACAGCAGGCAAACACTCAAGTTTTATGCCCTTAGCAATAGGCTTTATTGCGGCTTACGTTCAAGAGCGACTTGGAAGAGAAGAAGTCGAGGTAAAACTTCTAGAGAGCGCCGATGGGGTTTTTGAAGCTATTGATAACTGGCGGCCACACATTCTGGCTATGTCCCATTATTGTTGGAATGCGGAACTTAATTATTTGGTAATGCGCGAAGCAAAAAAGCGGGCGCCAGATATAGTTACTGTTGCGGGTGGGCCGGAGTTCCCTGAAATGGAGCTATCCGAGGAATGCCATCAATTACTTTTCGAGCATCAAGAGATTGATTTATTCGCATATGGTGAGGGTGAATTTGCATTTGCGGAAATTTTGGAAAAACTTCGAGATGGAATGGATATCACTGATTTAAAGAAAGAACCGCAGTTAGGCATGATGTCAATTCATCCCGTAACGGGTGAATTGATTAGTGGCCCTCGGTCAGACCGGTTAAAACAGATGGACGAATTTCCTTCACCTTACTTATCAGGAGTTATGGATGTTTTCTTCGATGGTGAGCATGCCCCTATGGTTCAGCTCGCTAGAGGCTGTCCCTATCATTGTACGTTCTGCAATGCAGCGCAATCATGGTACAGCCGGGTCGGTAACTTCAGTATGGAGAGGGTTCAGGAAGAACTGGCTTATATCGCGGAACGGGTTAAGGACCAGCCTCATCTTGTCCTAGCGATCACGGATTCTAATTTTGGCATGTTTCAACGTGATGTAGAAATTGCTGAGTATATAAGAGGTCTTCAGGATAAATATAATTGGCCACAGGCTTTTGATTTTACAACTGGCAAATCTCATTATGATCGCATCATGAAGGTGAATGAGTTATTGCGGAACAAGTTCAAGATTTTGGTGGCATTGCAGTCGATGAATGAGGAAACCTTAAAAGTTATCAAGCGCAAGAATCTAACTTTTGACCAGTTTCGCGATTTGATAGGAAAAATTAAGGATGCTGGAATGCAAACGGCGACCGACTTAATTATCCCATTGCCCGCAGAAACTTCGGAATCTTTTATTGATGCGATGCGCTTGGCTTCTGAGGAAGGGGTAGACCTCATAGTTCCTAACACGCTGTGTCTGTTAAAGGGAACAGCATTGGCTTCTCCGGAAACGCGCCAAAAATATGAGATGGTCACCAAATGGCGTATGGTTGCCCGACAAAATGGCGTTTATGCGGATCAGATCTGCTTCGAGGTTGAAGAGGTCTGTATTCAGACCAATTCAATGACTTTCGAAGAGTACCTCGAGTGCAGAAGTATTGGTTTCCTATCAGTACTATATTCGGACCCACAGTTCGATATTCTTCATCGCCACGTTAAAGAATTAGGCTTTAAAAAATTTGATATGGTAGAAGAGATTTGGCGCCGCTCCAAAAATGGAAAGACCGCCATATCAGAAATATTGCAAGAATATGTTCGACAGTCTGAGAGAGAGTTGTTTGAGACTCCAGAGGAGGTAGTCAAATATTACACAAGTCCTGAGAACTATGAGCGAGTAAAAACCGGGGAAATCGGCGATAACTTAATTCGGCGGTTCCGTGGGATGGTCTTTATGGACCGCGCGGCAGCAGCCCTAGATATAGGCTATGATGTGCTAGAGGACATGGGGAAAAATATTTTGAGCGCTGAAGAAATTAGCGGCCTCCGGGCTGCGCGAACCTGGGCGCGGGCTATCCGCTCCGTAGGGGATGTTTTTAGGCGCAATCGGCTCAAGGTGGGTAGTGGTAATGAACTACACCTAGATTTTGATGTTGCTAGTTGGTACGCATCCATTGGGTCTGGTCGGGCATTGTCATCTTACAAGGCGAAAACTCAGTATAAACTTTCAATTGACTGGCCGCATGTAGATAGCATCATGGATACAGCAGTTAACATGTATGGAGAAGATCTATCATTGGCGGTGCCGAGAGTGCTGGAATATTATCCTATTTCTGCATTCTGGCAGAAATCTGAACCGGTTGGACACCAAATTGTTGCCGGGGAATGAGGGTGTTGCGGTAATCGAGCCTCAAATTTCGGAGATTATTGTTGTTGGCGGCGGCGGTCATGCCCGAGTTGTTGCAGACGCTCTGATTGCAGCTGGCGAGACGGTAAGGGGCTTTATAGATCAAAACCTAGCTTTAGCAGGAAGTAAACAGTTAGGGCTGCCGGTTCTAGGAGACGATTATTGGCTAAGTAAAAATTTTCTGCCCGGCCATGTCCGACTGGCGAATGGTATAGGGATGATTGAGGGGTCCTCAGCGCGGCGGAGAACTCAGCGTGATTTAATGAGTAAAGGTTGGCAATTTGTGCCTTGTATCCACCCATCTGTTATTGTTGGCGGAGAGGTGAGCTTAGCTGAAGGAATTAATGTCTTGGCTGGAGCTATTTTGCAGACCGGGTGTGCTATTGAGGAGGGAGCAATAGTTAACTCTGCTTCCATCGTGGAACACGATAATCACATTGGTGCTTATGCCCATATTGCACCTGGAGCTGTTCTGGCTGGAGATGTAAAAATCGGAGCGGGCGTGCATGTTGGGCTTGGTGCGTCTGTCCTTCAGGGGCTCTCGATAGGTGATGGAGCTGTCATCGGTGCGGGGGCCGTAGTTACCAAAAGTACCCCTCCACATACCGTTGTGATGGGAGTTCCTGCCCGGCAGCGTAGGAAATAACAATGCAGAGTTGGCGTACATCTTTAGTTTTACCCTCTACGCATCTCGTGAATGCAGTAAAAGTCATAGATGAAAATTCTGGAAAAACGCTGATGGTGGTGAATGAAGATGAGCGCCTTTTAGGCACGGTTACAGATGGAGATGTTCGTCGTGGGCTTCTAAATGGGGTTACTCTAAAGGATTGTGTCTCAGAAGTGATGAATCGGGCGCCAAAGATTGGAAAAATGCATGAACCGAGAGAGATTTTACTAAAACGCATGCAAGAAGTAGACGCCCGTCAATTACCTATAGTCGACGAGGTGGGGCGAATCGTCGCCGTTGAAGAGGTTGAAAACCTAATTGACCACGAGCGACCTAACAACACGCGGGTTCTACTGATGGCGGGTGGGGTAGGCACGCGCCTATATCCGTTAACTGAAAATACACCAAAGCCAATGCTTAAAGTCGGCGATAAGCCATTGTTAGAAACAATTCTTAAGAAATTCATTAAACACGGGTTTCGCCGATTTTATATCTCTGTTAACTACAAAGCAGAGACAGTTATCAGCTATTTTGGAGATGGATCTTTTTGGGGGTGTGAAATCAACTACCTTCAAGAGCACAAACGTATGGGGACGGCGGGAGCACTGAGCCTCATCGAAGATAAACCAACAGCACCTATTTTAGTCATGAATGGTGACTTGTTGACTTCATTAGATTTCGATCATTTGTTAGCCTATCATTTCGAAAATGACGCGGTTGCTACAGTCTGTGTTCGGGAGCATGATTTTGAGGTCCCTTTCGGCGTCGTTAACATGCATAATCATTACATCACCAGTATCGAAGAAAAACCGGTTAATAGATGTTTCGTCAATGCAGGTATTTATGTCCTTAATCCTGAATGCATTGACCATGTGCCAAATGATGTTTTTTTTGATATGACCAGCCTTTTAAATCGGGTTTTAGGGTCAAATAGCAAGATCAGTGCATTTCCGATTCGTGAATATTGGATTGACATAGGGCATCCTGATGATCTGCGGCGGGCAAATGTCGATTTTGGAGAAAATTTCTCTTAGTCCCTGTATATTGACCTTAAACTTTGGATAGGAGATTGAAGGGTAATTTCAATACTGATCGTATTTGATATGGAGTGGACATCTTGGGCGGGCTCTTGGGAAAATGGCTGGTCAAAATCCGGTGAGCATCGAGAGATCGTACAAATTGGAGCAGTAAAGCTGGAGACTGACCAGTTCAAAGAAGTTGAATTTTTCCAAATGATCGTCAAGCCAGTTGTGAATCCATTTATCTCTGAGTACTTCGTAAATTTAACTGGCATCACTCAAGACCAAATTGACCAGGAAGGGTTTTCCCTTAAAGATGCGATTAATAGGTTTTCCTGTTTTATTGATGGGGCCCAGTCAATATTTAGCAATGGCGGGGATGAAGAGGTTTTTCAGGAAAATTGTGACCTGATAGGTATTTCTTACCCTTTTAAACATGCGCCATTTATTGATGCGCATCCATTTTTATTGGAGCACACGGGATTGGATAGTGCATCTATCGTATCTTCGGCACTCCCAAAGCTTTTGGGGTTGCCGGCACTGGGTCGTAGCCATAATGCGCTGGCTGATGCACGCTCTTTAGCGACGGCATTACGACAATTTAATTTTTTTAAAAATTAAAATACCGCTTTTCTTGAAACCCCGGATTTTTAATCTACTTCGTTCACTCAGGAAATATTGGTTAATTGCATGCCCATTTCTCGGATCAGGATGTTAAGCGTTTTGAGCATCACAGTTTTAAAATTACTCCTGTCCGCTAGGTTAGATTGATCCTATTAAATTCACCGAGAGACGAGAACTCCCAGGAAGCAGAGGAGTGGTGGAGTACTACAATCTTTATTGTTCTCTGCGAAATCACTCTAATTTTGTTGGTATGGAGAGTGTTGATGGGCAAAAATGTCGTCATTTTACACACTTCAGCAATGTTTAGGCCACTTGCGTGGCCACTTGAACGACTTGCAAATATTCTTCTAAAGAACGAAATAGTTCAAGATGTGGATACCGTATTCCCTGAGCTTGCGCAAAAAAAAGGAACCTATTGTTATAATCGCATTGGTATGTATGTAGATAGTGAAGCGTGGATAATGGAGTCATATGGTTTTGATAAATTTGTTGAATGCATCCCAGAAGTATATGTTCTGCCTGCCAAACAAGAGATAGCGAAACATATTTTCTCGCTTAATCCCCTAGTTTTTTCTTTGAACTTCCTACAAAGAATGTCTAAAAGTGGGACCTATACCGTTGCGGGACTTCCGGTAGCTGCCGTTGGCCTTTATAGCGAAATATTTGGTGAACCGGGCTTTAAATCAATTTACCGCCAGCCGAAGGCACAGCTATTAAATATTATATTGGCGTTTACATTTGCAGCCTATTCCATCTTTGACCACTTTTTTAAAGTAAAAATAAAAGTACCTAATCCACAGACATTTGATCTTGGTATTGATTGGGTATTTGGCGGCGGTGAAATCCGCCATAATCGAATAGCGTTGGAATTAGCGGACCCAAACGAAAATGTAATCGTGGTACGTCGAAACCGGACCGATAATTATGATGGGTCAATGGATGGCCACTCGGTTGTGGTTTTTGGTGATCAAATCTGTAGTTTAAGAAATGCGGTAGTGTTTGCGTCATCTGCTATTCACAATATTGGAGTTTTAACTATAAACCTATGTAAAATAGAGAGCTCTATATTCTGGCGGCTAGTTACGTTGCCAGTTAAGCATGCTAAATGGCAACGCTTCTTTGGCCAGTACCCTTGCCGCCGGTTCTGGGGACGTGACGAATATAATGCTGAACATCATCTTCGCACACATGAACTCAGGTCTGCTGGAGCATTGTCGGTTGGTATTTCCCACGGAATAATGGGTTGGGGAATCATCGAACCCCAGATCCGGTTCATCGATTTTGACGTGTATTTTACTTTCGGCATAGGCCTTTATGAAAGACACTATTATCAATATTGGCCAAAGCGGATGCGAGTTGTGCCAGTTGGGTCCTTTGGTATGTCTCGGGACGAACTTATGAATTTATCGGCAAAGCGCCCAAAAAATATCCTATTGTTTCTCGATCCGGCAGTTGATGGGCCAGATGGACTCTCATTTGGGTTTGATCTGGCACGGGAATTTTCTGATCGAAAGCTTTTGGTCAAAATTAAACAAGACCGAGAAACAGCTCCCTACTATAAAGAATTGATCGGAATGCTCCAAAACACCTCACTTGAAAACGTCATTCAAGTAACGTCAGACACTTATGCATTAATGTTTCAAGCCCGCTACGCAATTAGTGGATTATCAACAGTAGCCGCGGAGTGCCTGCAGTTTGGCCTCGCTTCATGGGCTCTTGATCTTGATGAAGATACGAAATACGTCCATTATCGGGAATTTGAGGACTTCTGTGTAGATTGCTCTGACCAAATAATTGCGCGTATTCGTGGTATCGAAAATAATGTGATCAGGTATCCTCGCGAAACGTACCGAGAAATGATCGATTTGTCTGGAAAAATTATTTACGATGTAATTCGGAGAGAGGTGGGGTTATCAGAGAAACAACCTGGCACTATTTTTTCACTACCAATGGGCAACAGTATAGAATGTAATAATTGTTGATAGTATTTAGTTTGTGGTTTGGGAATTATTATTAACTTTGGGAAAATTGTTCCATGGGTCGTTATGGAGGGACGCAAAGATTAGAGCAAGCCATGCGGTATAAAACACAATGTTTTATTTGTATCGATTAAATTCGTAAAAAAAATGTTTTCAAAACATGCTAGTGGTAAATAATAAAAAAATTCAGCAAAACAGCTGACCCAGATTTTATAAAAATAATGACCTTATCTGTAATTTCAGAGAAGATAGTCAAGAACTCAAAAATGGGTCACCCGTTCCGTGTAATAGCCCGACTTGATGTAAAAGGACAAAATGTCGTTAAAGGCATTCATCTTGAAGGCCTTCGTATTGTTGGCACGCCCGGCAAAATGAGCCGAGGTTACTACAATGATGGGGCAGATGAAATAATATTTATCGATATCGTTGCCTCGCTTTATGGCAGGAATAATCTTCTGGATGTTGTTAAAAATGCAGCCAGGGAGGTCTTCATTCCTATGACCGTCGGCGGGGGTATCCGAACCATTGATGACATTAATGGCGTGCTCCGTGCAGGTGCAGATAAAGTCGCAATCAATACGGCTGCCGTCTCGCGACCAGAATTTCTTCGGGAGGCTGCAGAGGTCTATGGTCGCCAATGTATAGTGTTGATGGTTGAAGCAAAAAAACGTGAAGGGGGGTGGTGGGAGGCTTTAACGGACAACGGTCGTGAGAAAACGGGCCGTGATGTGCTAGAGTGGGTTGCAGAGGCAGAAGATCTCGGTGCTGGAGAAATTCTGATTACGTCTGTAGATCAGGAGGGCACTCGCAAGGGCTTTGACGCTCCTTTGATGAAGGAAGTGCGTCAAAGGGTTGATGTCCCCATAATAGCTTCCGGTGGAGCCGGGTCAGCTAGCCATGTAATTGAGCTCACGTCTTCAGGTGAAGTCGATGCGGTTTGTTGTGCCTCCTTGTTTCATTACGATATAAGCAGTTTACAAAAGTTAAAAAGAACAATGGCCGAGGCTGGTATACAGGTTCGTTTATGATCTCAGTAATCGATTATGGACGTGGAAACTTATATAGCATTCACAGTGCTCTTAGATTTTTAGACGTTGAGCATGAGATGACTGACGAAATTCAAAAAATAGCTAATTCAAGTCATATAATTCTACCTGGTGTAGGAGCATTTGGTGCGGGGATAAATGCATTGGAGCAGACGGGTTTGATCGAGCCGCTATGTAAGGCTGTGCGTCGGGGGGTTCCATTGCTTGGCATTTGTTTGGGCATGCAGTTTTTAGTTGATGGGTCCGAGGAATTTGGAAACCACAAGGGATTGGGATTAATTAGAGGTAAGGTATTTAGGTTGCCTAAAAATGGTTCTGATCGCATTCCGAATGTAGGGTGGAGAAAATTAGAGCCAGCGCCAAATAGTTTCTTATCTAACATGAGCCCCAATACGATGGCATATTTTGTTCACTCTTTCGCCCCTCGTTTATCTGGACCCCAGGATATCGCTGCCACAATACCGTTTAATGGTGAAAATATACCTGCAATCATCCGTCGTGAGAATGTAGTCGGTTATCAGTTCCACCCGGAAAAAAGTGGCTCAGCGGGATTAAACTTGATCCAAAATTTTCTTGAGATGACATAAAAAGGGTTACATTTATGGAAGTTATGGAAACGGACGCGAAAAGCTTTGTAATAGATCCGATAGAAGGAAGACTTGAGGTTAAATTTGGCCTGCCCGGTGAAGTGAAGTTTTGCAGGAAATGCGTTATCTCGAATCAAAGGCCTTCGTCTGCGACCGAGTTCCAGCATCAACCAAGTTCTAAGAAACAAACCATTAATTTTGGTGAAGATGGGATTTGTGACCCGTGTCGATATGCTGAAATGAAAGACACACAGGTTGATTGGAACGAACGAGAAGATGAGCTTCGAGCTCTTTGTGAACGCTACCGTTCTCGAAATGGGGCCTATGACTGCATTGTTCCTGGTTCAGGAGGAAAAGATTCGGTTTACGCCTCTCTTATGCTTAAGACTCGTTACGAAATGAACCCTTTAACTGTAACTTGGGCTCCGCACCTTTACACGGATATTGGCTGGCAAAATTTTCAGAGCTGGCTTCATCGTGGCGGCTTTGATAACTATCTGTTCACTCCTAACGGAGAAATCCATCGGACCTTGACACGGCTCGCTACCCTCAATTTATTTCATCCGTTTCAGCCTTTCATTTTGGGCCAGAAAAATTTTGCGCCGAAGATAGCAGCCAAGCTAAACATTCCTCTAGTTTTTTATGGTGAAAATGAGGCAGAGTATGGAAACCCAATAGGTGAAAACTCGAAGGCATCGCGCGCAAATGAATATTTTGTCAACCAGATAGAGGACAGCGATAAGATGTACTTTGGCGGGGTCCCTATGAATGAATTAAGCCAATATGGTATAGAGGCGAAACACCTTGATCCTTATATGCCAGCTTCTGAGGACGAGCTTAAACGCGCGAAAATTGAGGTGCAGTATCTCGGTTACTATCTAAAGTGGACGCCGCAAGAGTGCTACTACTTTTCCGCTGAAAATGTTGGGTTTGAAGCGAATACCGAACGGACCGAGGGGACATATTCAAAATATAATAGCATAGATGATAAAATAGATGGATACCATTACTGGACAACATTTATTAAATTTGGCATTGGTCGCGCCACGTATGATGCAGCGCAAGAGATTCGAAACGATCACATTACTCGTGAGGAGGGCATTGGGCTTGTTCGTCGTTTTGATGGCGAACTTCCACGCAAGTATCTTAAGGAATTTCTAAATTACATTTCGATGGATGAAGACGAGTTCATATCCCACGCTGACAAATTCAGGTCGCCACATATATGGCGGCAAACACAAACTGGATGGGATTTGCGGAGACAGGTGAGCTGAGCGGTGACAATATCTGGAAAGCGTGTCCTTGCTGTTGTCCCCGCACGTGGTGGCTCCAAGGGCCTTCCTGGAAAGAATATACAGGATCTTGGCGGGAAGCCCCTAATTCAATGGAGTATTAAGGCGGCACAAAGCTCAGTTTATATAGATAAAGTCGTTGTTAGCACAGACGATGAAGATATAGCAGACGCGGCTCGCGCAGTTGGATCATTCGTCGTTGACCGTCCCGGCAATTTGGCTGGTGACAGAGCTCATATAGAAGACGCTGTCATCCATGCGATTGATGCGACTAATGATAGCTGCGACCTGGTAATACTATTGCAGCCAACTTCACCTCTGCGGACATCAGAGGACATTGATGGTACTTTAAAGACGATGTTGGACCATGGTGCACCTGCGGCGTTGACGGTTTGCGAGTCAAGTAAATCGCCTTTTTGGATGTACACAGTGACCTCAAATAATCGTATGACCCCAATTGCAAAAGGATTTGAAAGCCATTGCCGGCAAGAATTGCCTCCGGTGTTTGTATTAAACGGCGCTGTTTACGTTGCTGGGACGGAATGGTTGAGGTCCACTTGCACGTTTATGTCTCCGGAAACGGTTGCCCATATAATGCCGGTTTCCCGTTCGGTAGATATTGACAGTGAACAGGATTTGATTATTGCTAGGGCCTTGATTTCCAGAGGTACCTTTACTGGGTTACGATAGTTTTGAGGGAGAAATTCAATGAGTGTGCTTAAAGGAAATTTTGATACAAAAAAAACCGTTAATATTAAGAAGAAAAGTTCTGAGGAGAGCCTAGAAGAGCGGTTTGAGCGGGAGGCGCTTAAACAACTTGGTGGGTCTATCGCATTTGTATCGAAAAAACGGGTAATGTGGGATGATGGGGAGGATAAGTCTTAAGGAGGGACTAGATGGTCTCCGACAATTTGGCTGCTGGAGAACTCGGACTTCAGCTTGTTTCTAATATGGGAGATATGACCGAGGATAGAATTGGTCAGGCCGCTCTTGATAATGCACGGGTGAATCTGAAGTTTTTAGATAGTGGTCAGTCCCTCAAGGCTTTGACTGAAGAACAGGTTGGAGAAGGCACATCGGCCATTGTAATTGCAGCCGGCCCATCGATAAAACGTAAGGACCCTATTAATTCTATCAAGCAAAGTGACTACAAGGGTGCAATTGTGTGCACAGAGAGCGCACTACTTTATTGTCTGCGTAATGGCGTGGTGCCAGATTTAACCGTGACCCTTGATCCGCATGCTACGAGGATTGTGCGGTGGTTTGGAGATCCCAGTTTAAGCCAAGAAAAAATAGATTCCGATGATTATTACCGGCGCCAAGATATGGACCCGGCATTCGCTGATGAGATGAGAGCTAACCAGGAAATAATGGAGCTGCTGAACGAGCATGGACATAAGATTCGAATTGCACTCGCAACTTCAGCATCGGAGGCGGTGGTCAGCCGGGTAATCGAGGCCGGTATGAGGGTGTATTGGTGGAATCCTATGCTAGATAGCCCTGATCTGGCAGATAGTGCAACACAGGTACTCTATGATCTAAACGGCCTTCCATGTGTTAACGCCGGAGGCAACGTGGGCTCAGCATGTTGGATGATGGCTAGCGCTGTTCTAAAAAAATCCGCGGTGGCCCTGACAGGGATGGACTTCTCATATTATGCAGATACACCATATCGCAATACCCAGTACTATCATGATGCGGTCAATCTAGTAGGTGTAGAGAATTTAAATTCAATTTACATCCCAATTCATAACCCGTATACGGAAACAGAATACTATACAGATCCTGCCTATATGTGGTACCGAAATGCCTTCTTAGAAATGGCGGAAGATGCAAAAAATATTTGTTGTACAAGTAATTGTACAGAAGGTGGAATTCTTTTTGGGGATTATGTTGAATTTATTCCCCTAAGCGGATATCTAAAACGGCATGCAATCTGTGGTTAAATTTAATTAATAAGAATTGATGTTTTGGCAAAGATTTTATTTATAAACCCAGTTGTTCGCGAGGAGGATGTGCCTAAGCATGTGCCTTACGGCATCGCGCTCCTAGCTGCAATTGTGATGGAGAAGGGGCACCTTGTCCAAGTATATGACGCAAATGCGTGGCGGGCTGGTGATGAAATTTTGGATGAAGTTCTCTCTGCCGAAGATTGGGACGCAATTGCCCTGGGTGGGATCACCACAGCTTATGGATCGATAAAGAAAATTGTTCAACGTGCGAGCAAAATAGCTCCAAATGCTAAAGTTATTCTAGGTGGGGGCGTTCTGACATCCTTGCCCATGGAAATTATGGCATGGTTGCCTCAGGTGGACATAGGATGCATTGGCGAGGGTTTTGTAACATTTCCTGAAATACTGGATGCGATTGACGCAGGTGCAAGCGCGGACGATTTTAGATCAGTTCCGGGAACTATATCCCGCACCGCTGCAGGATTAGTTGTCATGGGCCCTCAAAGATCACTGTTGACCGACTTGGACAGCCTTCCTTATCCAGCATGGGATTTATTCCCGCTAGAGGAAGTATATTTTCCAAATTCGGCGGCTTTATTTTCTGAAGAGGGCATGATGGCGCAACGTCGACTTGATATTAACATGTCCTATGGCTGTTCAATGATCTGTCGTTATTGTTATCATCTGGGTATTTCTGGAGATATGCGATATGAGGTCGATAATGATGGAGCTTTAACAGGTGTTAGTTTTGATAGACCTGGTTCTTACGATCGAATTATTCGTTACCATAGCCCTGAGTATATTGTCAGTTTAGTTAAGTACATGCATGACAAGTATGAGATTGATTTTGTAACGTTCCTTGACGAAAACCTCATGACAATGGATCGCTCGTCTGGAGGAACATGGCTTAAAAGAATTTGTGAGCTATGGCATGAAAATGGCTTGGCTCCCAATTTTTCAGATGATGGCAGCTGGACCGGTGTATGTTGGTCAGGAACGAGTCACGCTACTCTATGTAATCCGGAAATTCTTAAGATTATGCGTAAAGCGGGTTGCGTCCACCTTGTTTACGGGTACGAATCTTTTGCTCCACATGTTATGAAGACTATTGGAAAGGGGGCAACGCCAAAGACGAATGTCCGAAGTTTTCATTGGACGCTAGAAGCAGACATTCGCCCGGTACCTAACCAAATCATAGGTTTTCCCAATGACGATTTTGATTCCATACGCATAAATATGGATGCATGGAAAGATCTTGGAATTGTTGTAAAGCCACATTTTGCTACTCCTTACCCGGGCTCCGAATGGTTTACTGTTTATCGGGAATCAATTGAAAATCAGTATCAAGGCGATTTGGAAGCATTTATTCTTGATCTTGGAGATGCCACCAAGATCACAGCGGTGATTAGCCATAATTTTAACGCCGTTGAACTAATGGGCTTGCGCGAAATGATGTTGAATTTTGATTACCGTCATATTGATGAATATGAGGAGTTTTGGCGTCAAAACCACGGGATTAAAGAAGGTAAGCCATCTACCCTTTTTTACAAACCAGCTATTAAAAAAGCATCCTAATGTCTTGCTGGAGACAGAAATGAAAAAAATTCTCCGTGATGAGCCATTCGCGCATATTTACAAGCACTGCAATGCGGGAAATTCAAAACACAAATTAGCTAATCTTCCAGACTTTCCTCGGCTAATCGATGTTGAGATGACAAATACATGTAACTTTAGATGCTTGATGTGCCCAACGGGGACCTTCTCTCAAAAAAGAGCTAAGGGTTTTATGAGCCGCGAAGTCTTTTATCGATTACTTGATCAAGTCGGAGATAGAAAGACACCTTTGCGATTTATTCGGTGGGGCGAACCAATGATGCACCCCGACATAATTGAGTTTATAACAGCTGCTCATGCGCGTGGATGTCTTGTTCATATGAACTCGAATGGAAGTTATTTTACAAAAGAGAAGATTCTAGAGTTACTCCATATTCCTCTGGATAGCTTGAAATTTTCATTTCAGGGCATTGATAAAAAAAGTTATGGAGAAATGCGTAATACAGATTTTTTTGAAGAATTAATTGATACCATTAGGTTGTTTAAAGAGTTGCGTGGTGATCGAGCTAAACCATTTCTCCAAGTATCAACCTCGATCACCTATGAGAGCCTCGAGCAAGTAGATAATTTTAGAGCTCTAATGCAGTCGCTTGTGGACAAAGTTTCTGTTGGGCGCACGATGTTGGCTCATCTTGACATAAACTCGGTACGTCTTCGGGCAAAGGAGCGTGAGGCGCTCATAAAGCTTAAGGAGGAAGAGACAATCGTCCGGGAACATCCTGAATGCCCAGAAGTTTTTGATAAGCTATCTATAAACTGGGATGGCTCCATTTCAGCATGTTGTGCCGATTCCGATAATCTCATGTTGATTGGTGATATTAATCAAGAATCTCTGTCAGATATCTGGACAGCATCGTCAATGATGCATTATCGAGAAATGCTTGCTGATATGCGTCACGATGAACTACCACTATGTAAAACCTGCTGGGATGAGCAAAGCCTTGATAAACCAGGAAGACAGAAAATTTGAATTTTAGGTTCGAAGTCGTTTAATAGGGGCGCTGCTAGGTTTATTTAATATGGCAGAAAATTAATTAAATGATTCCTCTTAAAACTGCTCCGGATCTTCTCCGGGGTTATATGATAAACGGCGGTAACAACCAAAATCTCTGGCAAACGGATATTCAAAATGTTCTGTCACGTCAGGATCAAGGCGGGCAAACGACCTGGGCGAATTTTGCGAAGTCTTGTAGGGCTGAATACATATCGCCGGTTCAAATTTTCGGGAATGGATTTTTCGAAGCGGCTGTTGTTCAAGATTGGAATGGCACAATTATGGTGCGCAACGGGACAGCCGTGGTTACAATTTTGCCATGGCAGAAGAAAAGTATTGCTGCTATGCGGAAAGCCGCTCTCCCAGAGAGTTTGATAAAGTGCCCAGAAGTTGATGTGAAAGAGTTATCATTAGATCAATTTCTTGAGGAATTTCATTCACCAACAGAAGAGCGTAATAATGATCTTTTTGTCCGGTTTACATGGCAATTCCAAGGTTATAAGTGGCAGACATTAGCTCGGTCCCAGTATACGAATTTCTCTCGAAGGGATGGTATGGGTGAGACTTATGTCCAGCCAATTACTGGTCCGGTCTTGGTGGGGAGCAACAACAAAGCCTGGTCAGTTGGTTATATTGCCGCATATC
>MDTB01238598.1_pt1 | contig 36912 bp, 36 predicted proteins | sample 811161 | NCBI WGS metagenome assembly MDTB01 (sample SAMN05326650, study PRJNA326480) | marine metagenome | isolation source: seawater | place: Mediterranean Sea | collected 2009 | reverse complement strand
TTTTGATCCCATGCAGTCACTCCAACTTTTAAACCAATTTTTTTAGCATAATCAATTAGTTTTATATATTGAGATTGGTTTAAATTTGTTTTTTTTAATACGTGAAAAATATATTGATTTGAGGCTTCAGTATTATTTTTTTTTATCTTATTTTCTTTATTATATATTTTTTTTATATCTCTTATTTGAAACTTAACTGCATGGGCACCACTTTCCTTGCTTAACTTTATAAGTTTCTTTGCTTTATTGAATGATCCATCGTGATTGATGCCAATTTCTGAAATTATAAAAATTTTTTCTTTAGTAATTTTACTTAGATTCATTATTTTCATTAACAATCATTTCATCAATTAAGTCTTGGAAAGAATATTCTGGTTTCCAATTCAATTTATTTTTAATTTTATTGGTATTTGCAATTTTGTAAGACATTTTTTTTAATTTTTTATCTAAAAATACTACACAATTAAATTTAATATTTAGAGTTCTGCATATAATATTACTTATTTCTTTGATTGACCTTGATTTTCCACTTGCAATAATAAAATCTTCATTAAACTTAGAATTCATTATCTTAATAATCCCCTTAACTATATCTTTAGCATGAGAAATATCTCTTATATGAAAAGAACTTTGAAGATAAATTTTTTTTTGTTTTTTTTTATAAACATTAATACCTTCCATAACAAGTTTTTTGACAAGAAATTTTTCATTTCTTCTTGGTGATTCATGATTAAATAAAATTCCATTAACTGCAAAAATTTTGTATTTTTTTCTATATGTTTGTACTAGATTGTGAGCAAATGCTTTTGCGCATGCATAGGGGTTTTCTGGTTCTAATTTTGTTTTTTCACTTATCTTTTGTTTTGTTTTAGAAAAAATCTCACTAGTAGAGCAATTAAAAAATTTTATTTTTTTATTAATTGAAATAATTGATTCAAGTAAATTTAGAGTAATTGTAACAATCGAAAATATTGTTTCAGATGGCAAGATCCAAGAAGATGATGGATTAGATTGTCCTGCCATATTAAATATTTTTATAGGCTTATATTTTTTAATAATTTTTTTTAGATCTATTATTGAATAGTCTGTATGAATAATTTTATAAGTATTCCTTACAATTATTTTTTTTTTTTTAATTCTAGATAGCCCAATTATCTCATATTGACTTTTTAGTTCATCAATCAAATAAGAAGCGTCTTGTCCTGAAATACCTGTTATTATTATCTTTTCTTTTTTTTTCATATCTAATATGTATGAATTAATGTCCTTTATACTTAATTACAATAACAAATTTCCAAGACAAATAATTATACCATTATCATACCTAAACTTAATTAACTTTTTATCATTTAGTAAAATTCAAAAGTTAAAAAATCGTATTTTGAAAATTTTTAATTTAAAAAAAAACAATTTAATTTTTATTGGTAGAGCAAGGACTGCTTTGTATTTAATTTTAGAATATTTTTTAAAGAATAGTGATAAAAAAATTGTATTGATAGCACCATTTACAATACCAGCTATAATCCATTTAATTCATAAAGTAGGAGCAAAATCCTTAATTGTAGATTTCGAGAAAAATACAACATGTTTAAAGCTAGATGATTTAAAAAAAAAAATTAGAAAATACAAACCATTAGCATTAATAATCACACATTATCATATTAATGAACAAAAATATAAAGAGATATGTTCTTACTGTAAAAAGTATGATGTAAAAGTTATAGAGGACTGTGCCATATCTTATTTTGGAAAAGCACAGGAAACTAAATTAAATACTTTATCTGATGCCTCTTTTTTTAGTTTTTCATCATTTAAATCCTTAAATTATTTTTATGGAGGATTAATTTATACAAAAAATAAGAATCTTTATAAATTTATTAACAACAATATTAAAAATTGGAAAAAATTGACAGTATTTGACTATGTACCTCAAGCAGTACAAACTAAATTATATCAGTTATTAACTCTACAATTTATTTTTAACTATTTTACATTTTTTTTAATTAAACAAAAAAATTTTAAAAAAGAAGAAAAGAAAAAATACTTTTCTTCAATAAATATTGAAGATAACTATTTTACTTTACCAGGTAAAGGATTTTATTGGGAACTCAATTCAAAAATTCAGTATTTAAAAAAAATAATTCAACACAGACAAAAAATTTCAGAAGTTTATTACCACTATTTAAAAAAATTGAGTGTAATGCCAGCTAATTTTAAAAAAAAAGATATATTTAATAACTCATTTTATTTTTATTTAATACAAACAGAAAATTCAGATGTAATACGTAAAAAACTTCATGAAAAAGGTCTTGATACTGGGAAGTTATTTTATGAAAATTGTGCAAAGATCTCAAAAAATTCAAAAAAAAAAGATACAAAAAATATTGATAATTTAATAAATAAAATGATTATTTTACCTACTCATATGAGGATAAAAAAATCATATGCAAAATTATTAAGTGAAACAATTTTAGAAATTATTCAAGAGATAAAGAATGAAAAATCAAAAATTTCAAAATAAAAATTTAACTTATGATGTATGTATTATTGGTTATGGACTAGCAACAATTTACTTGGTAAATTTATTATTACCACTTAACAAAAAAATCTTAATTATTGAAAAAGGAAAATCTAGACAATCATCAAATAATAAAAACAGAAATATCAATTTAGGAATTTTTCATAAGGCATCAACAAATTACTCAGGTATTAAAATGGGAGGGAATAGCTCTAGATGGGGTGGCCAGTTAGCAGAAATGACAAAGGAAGATTTTAATAAATGTTTTTGGGGAGCAAGTTATCAAGATTTTATAAAACTCTATAAGAAAGTTTATAAGGTTTTCGGAATAAAAAAAAATTTTCAGGAAAAAAAAATAACAAGTGAATTTCATAAATATAAAAGTATTTTTTTAAAAAACCCAGACTTATATAAAAAATTGAAATTATATGAAAAAAAAAACATTAAGATTGTTAAAAATACAACAGCAATTAATTTTGTGTTTAAAAAAAATAGAATGACAAAAATAATTTGTAAAAATATAGAAAAAAAAATAATAAATTTTAAATCAAAAATATTTATTATTGCAAATGGATCAATCGAATCTAACAGATTAATGCTAATGAATAAGAAGAATAAAAAAAGTCCATTTAAAAAAAATAAAAATATAGGAAAATATTTTTTAGATCATATCGGTTTTTACGCAGGAAAATTAATTATCAATGATGATAAAATTTTTAGAGAAGATTTTGAAAATTTCTATATTAAAGGAAATTCAGTTCAGCAAAAAATTAGATACTATGATAAAATTAACAAATTAAATGTAAGTATTGAATTTAAGTTCATCTCAAAATTTCAAAAAGAAATTGAAGATGCAAAAAATTTATTAAAAGATATTAAATACAAATTTAAATTTTATAAAATCTTAAAAATAATTTTAAATTTAAAATTATTAAAAATTTTTTTTCAAATAATAATTTATTATTTAAGAACCGGGAGAATTAAAGCCTTTTATGATAAAGAAGTTTTATTATATTTCCAATCTGAACAGGTTAAAAATTCTAAAAGTAAAATTTATTTAAAAAATCAAAAACTCAAAGACGGAATGGATAAAGCCTACGTGAATTGGAAAATTGGAAATGTTGAAAGAAGAATGTTTATCAAATTGTGCTATAAATTGGACAATTATTTTAAAGAAAAAAGATATGGAAATTTAAAAATTTCTAAAAATCTTTATTCGAATAAACTATTTTACAAAAATATTTTAGACACAAACCATAGTTCTGGAGGTTTGCAAATATCTAAAAATAATAGATATGGTGTTTGTGATGAAAACTTAAGGGTGCACGGCACGAAAAACTTATACATTTTAAGTCCATCAGTATTTCCAATAAATGGAAGCGCTAATATAACTTTAACATTATTTGCTTTAACTCATAAATTTTTTTTAAAAATTAAAAAATTAATAAAAAAAATATGAAGTACGCACCTATTGCAATTTTTGCTTACAATAGACTAGATGTTTTAAAGAAAACATTAAAATTTCTTAAGAAAAATTTGATATTTAATAAAAGCAAAATAATTTTTTTTATAGATGGTCCAAAAAATAATAAAGATAAAAAAGATGTTAATATTGTTAGAGAGTTTTTATTAAAAAATTCTAAAACTATTAATGCTCAAATAATATCTAAAAAAAAAAATATTGGTCTAACAAATAGTATTACAAGAGGTTTAGATTTAATTTTTAAAACTTATGACAAATGTATAATTTTAGAGGATGATATTCTTGTATCAAAAGACTTTCTAAGGGTGATGAATTTTTATCTGAATTATTATAAAAAAGACAAGCATATTGCATCAATTGAAGGATATATGTATCCAATTAAGTTTAAAAAAAATATTCCCAACACATTTTTTTTAAAGGGAACAGGATGTTGGGGCTGGTCAACATGGAGAAGAGCATGGATTAAAAATAAAAAAAATAAAAATTTTTTATTAAAAAAACTAAATAATCTTTCTCCAAAAAATATTCAAAATTTTAATTATTTTGAATCGTATAATTATTATAAAATGCTTAAAAATAAAAATACATGGGCTATTAAGTGGTATGCTTCAAATTATATAAATAATAATTATACTTTATTTTTTAAGAATAGTTTGGTCAAAAATATTGGTTTTGGTAAAAAATCAACTAATACTACTTTAGACTATAATTTAAATGTTAAAAAGTTTAAAAAATTAAATTATTATTATAAACCAAAGACTATTTCTGAAAATATAGTTGCAAAGATAGAAATTTCAAAATATTTAAAAAATACGTTCAATTATTACAATAAAATAGAGTTGATACTAAATAAATTATTTCATGTTTGATAGACTAATTTGTAATTTAATTGGAAGAGTTTGGTTGAGTAAAAAATATGAAAGTTGGAATAAAGCAAAAAAAAATTCCATAGGTTATGAAAATTCAGATATCTTAAAAAAAATTAAAATAATTTATAGATCTAAAATTAAAAATTTAGGACACCATCAATTTTATGAACGGGATGGGGTAATTTTAAAAAAAAAAATTAATGATATTAAAATTCTTAATTTTTTAAAAAGCTCAAAAAAAAAATTAAAAAGTTTAAATGTAATTGATTTTGGTGGAAGTTTGGGAAGTGTATATTTTTCAAATTTTAATTTTCTTAAAAAAAAAGTTGTCAAATGGAGTATAGTTGAACAGAATCATTATGTTGATGCAGGAAAAAAACTTGTAGAAAATAAAAAATTAAAATTTTATAAAAGCCTTGAATACTGTTTAAGAGAGGAAAAGCCAAATATAGCTATTTTCTCAGGTTCTCTTCAATACATTGCGCAACCATACAAAATACTAAAAAAAATAAAAAAATCTAAAATTGATTATATTCTGCTAGACAAAATTCCAATTAAAACCAATATTGATAATGATGAATTTCATATACAGTATGTACCTAAATCTATTAATTCTAGCTCCTATCCTATTAGAATTTTTTCAGAGATCTATTTAAAAAAATTTTTAAAAAAAAATAATTTTAAGATAACTAAAATAAATAATATAAGTAGTCCTTTTTTTACAATAGAATATAAATCTGTCATTATTAAAAATGAAAAATATATATTATAAATTATTAAATAAATTTTTTTTTGATAATAAAAATCAAGACATAAAAAAAATATTATTAGCTAAAAATTTAATTACTAATCTCAAGAAGATTAATAAATTAAATAATATAAATGATTGCGAATTTAAGGCATTTTCCCAATTTGGAGATGATGGAATAATTCAATATTTAATAAACAAAATTGAGATAACAAATGATTTTGAAAACTTTATTGAGTTTGGTGTAGAAAATTACAATGAATCCAATACTAAGTTTCTTTTATTAAATAATAATTGGAACGGATTAATATTTGATGGTAGTGCTCACAATATCAAAATAATTAAAAATAGTTATTATTATTGGAAACACGCTATCGAAGCACATCAGCATTTTGTTGATAAAGAAAATATAAACGAATTTATAAAAAAAAATAATAGTTCCAAAAATATTGGTATTTTATCAATAGATATTGATGGAAATGATTACTGGATTTGGGACAGCATTTATGCAGTTGATCCAATAATTGTGATTATAGAATATAATAGTTTATTTGGAGAAAAGTATTCTCTAACAGTGCCTTATGATAAAAATTTTGTAAGAGAAAATAAACACTATTCTAATAAATATTATGGAGCGTCTATAAAAGCGCTTAAACAACTAGGAAATAAAAAAGGATATGATTTTCTTTTTACAAATTCTGCAAGAAATAATGCATATTTTATTAAAAGAGAATATAAAGATAAAATTAAATTAAAAGAAAATTTCCAAGAATTTGAATATGCAAAATTTAGAGAAAGCAGAGATGAGTCTGGAAAATTAAATTATCTTGCCAGAAATGAAATTTTAAAACAAATTAAGAATATGCCAATTTTAGATTTAGAAGAAAATAAAATAAGAAATATATCTGAAGTATTTAGTTCAGAAATTTAAGATTTTTTTTTTAATTTTATTAATATAGTTGTAAGATGTTTTTGATTTTACAAATTTGTGAGCTTGATTAATTTTATTAATATTTATTTTTTTTAATGATTTATCCATACCTTCATAAATACTTTTAATAGAATTAGGATTTACATATAATGGAAACTTTTTAAGTTGCTCAATAGTACCTGGATAAATGCTATTTATTAGAAATTTTTTTCTAGCCATACATTCTAAAGGTGGAAGATTCTCTGGACCAGAGAAAGGTACATATATGACTGCATGACAATTATCATAAATTGCAATTAATTTTTCATCAGTCACATATTGGAAAATGAATATTTTTTTTTCTAGTTTTAAATCTTTGATAAGTTTTATTGATTCTGAATAATTATTTTCCTTCGATCCAGTTAAGACCAAATAATAGTCTAAATTTTTTTTTTGAAACAAATTAAATGCATGAATAAGATTTAAATGATTTTTATGTTCCCAAAAATTCGCAGGATAAAAAAAATATTTTTTATTCAAAAATAGGTTATTTATTTTTGTAATTTTACTCTTTTTACAAGTTAAAAAATAATCAGATACTGGATGAGGTAAAATTAATACTTCACTGGTATAATTAGTAAATTTTCTAATTTGTTTTTTTCCTATTTTCGTTCCTGTAATAACTATTTTTGAATTTTTAATAAAATTTATATTTACTTTTTCCTTATATAATTTTTTAAAATAAGATCCTATCTCATTATATTGTGGATGAGTTTTAAACTGCATATCCCAAACAGTTGATATATATGGAGTATCTATAGGTTCTCTATATTCTGATGATAAAAACCAAACTATCTTGCACTGGTATTCTTTTAGTAAATTATTTATTTTTAAAAAGTTAAATTTATTAATAAGAAAATTAAGAAATTTTGATAGATGACAAAGAAAAATAAAAATTTTTTTTAAAAAATTATTTTCATAGATTTCTCTATAAAATATTTTTTTTTTATTAAGAGCTTTTATATATTTTTTGTCAAAATCATTGGAAATGATAAATAAATAATTTTTATCTCCTTCTTTCAGTTGTTTAACAAATGAAAAAAAAATTTCATCTGTTATAGTTTTTCCTCCACCTTCTCCAACATTTCTTTTAGTTAAAAAAATTCCAATCACTGAAAAAATTCTTTTATTTTTTTGCAAATAAAATCAATCTCTTTATTAGTTATATCATGTGATGAAGGCAGATATAAACCTTGTTCCCATAGCAAGTTAGAGTTCGGTGTTTTTGGGACTTTTTTTGGAATAAAATTAATTAAGGAGGGTTGGTTTCTTATAGAGAAAAAAAAACTTCTTGTGTCGATCCCATTTTTTTTTAAATATTTAACCAACTTATTTTTTATATGTAGCCTTGAATTTATTCTTATTCCAAACTGCCAAAAAACATTTCTTTCATTATTACTTTTTTGAGGCAAGTCTATTTCAGATATTGTTTTTAAATTATCTATATACCTATTTGCGATTGTAACTTTAGTTTTAATTGTATTTTCTATTTTCGATAATTGTGAATTTCCTAGAGCTGCTTGAATAGCTGTCATTCTAAAATTATAACCATTGATGAAATGTTTAAATCTAGGCATAGTAAATCCAAGATTCTTATATAAATTTATTTTATCTTTATATGATTTTTTATTTGTACATATCATTCCACCTTCTCCACTTGTAATAATTTTATTAGCGTAAAAACTAAAACAGCTCAAATCTCCAATACTTCCAACTTTTTTATTTTTATAGATAGCTCCGTGAGCTTCAGCAGCATCCTCTATTATTACGAGTTTATATTTTCTTTTTAAATATTTTATTTTTTCTATTTCAACAGGTTTTCCTAAAAAATGAACAATTATGATAGCTTTTGTTTTTTTTGTAATATTTCTCTCTATACTATCAACATTTATATTCCATGTATTAATATTGCTATCCACAGGAATTGGAATATGACCATTATGAACAATAGATAATGCGGTTGCTATATTGGTGCACGAACTCAATATAATTTCACTTTTTTTTGGAAGGTTTAAAATGTCAATAGCCAGATGTAGTGCTGTTGTCCCACTAGAAGTAGTTATAGCATATTTTGTGCCAATATATTTTGCAAAGTTTTTTTCAAATTCAAATATCGCTTTTCCATAACTTCCTGATATTTCGTTTTTCTTTAAGGTATTATTTATTTCCTTTATATCTTTAGAAGTTATTTTGGGTTTAAATACAGGAATCATTATGATACTTAATAAATCGCCTAATGATTAGATTATTCAAAAATTATTTTCAAGTATTTAAATTTAGAATTTTTAACAATAAGCTTTCAATTTTTTGCAATTTTCTTCATGAAATCAATTACTTTTTAGCAAAATTAGTCTTTTTATTTAAATTAAGAAATAATGATGAAATTAAAGAATTATCAAATGAACTTAAAGAACAAGGTTATATAATTTTTGATAATGATAGATGTAAAAATGATTTAAATTTACTAGCCACGAAAATTTCAAATTCATTTGATCAAAAAGAAAATTTAATTTACCAAAATGATAAAGTCTCATATTTAAATCCAACTTTTTTTAATCAAGATGATCTCAAAAAAATCTTTACCAAAGAGCTTATTGATTGTGTAGAAGAATATTTTAAATCAAGTTTTAAAATTTATTCCTATCATATATATAGAACTGATTACTCAAGAAAAGATGATGAAGATAGTTATTTATGGCACACGGATAATTCAACAAGACATAGTCTAAAACTTATGTTTTATCTTGATAATGTGAGTGCAGAAGAGGGGGCCATGGAAATTATAAGCACTACTAATTCGAAAAAAATATTTAAAGCTGGATTTTATGATAGAAAACAACAAAATAAATTTCAATATATACTTGATGCTAACGCTAACAAATGCGAAGCTTCATTTGGTAATATTGTCATATTTAAAAATAGTATTAATTTACATAGGGCGCGAAAGCCTTTGTCAAAGAAAAGAGATGTTATAAACGTAAATGTTTATCCAAGTATTGAAAATTTCAAAAAATTTATTGATAAGGATATGGGAAAATTATTTTTTAACTCTGGATTTAGTTTAAATCCTTTAACTAACAAACCTCAAAATTTATTAAAAATTGAAAAAAATTAAAACAGTTGTTCTTATTCCTGCCAGATCAGGGTCAAAAAGATTAAAAAATAAAAATATTAGAAAGATTGCTGGCAAACCTCTTATTGCACATTCAATCATTCAGGCTCTTAAATTAGAAAATATTGATCATGTGATTGTTTCAACAGATAGTAAAAAGTACGCAAAAATTGCTGAAAATTATGGAGCAAAATGTTTTTACATTAGACCAAAAAAAATATCTGGTGATAGATCAAGTGACCTTGATACATTTAAATTTAACGAAAATTGGTTAAATAAAAATTTAAAATATGAAACTGATATTTATATCCACCTAAGGCCAACATTTCCCAATAGAAGCATTAGGGATATAAAAAAAATGTTAAAAATCTTAGAAAAGAACTATAAAAAAATTGACAGTATTAGATCTGTTATTGAAGTTAAAAACAGTTTAGAAAAATATTATAAGATTGAAAAAAATGGTTTTTTATCTAATTATTATGGATTTCAAAGATATAAATCATCTATTAATTTAGATTTCATGTGTAATCAAGCTGATCAGCTATTACCAAAATATTTTATTCATGATGGTGCGATAGATATTTTTAAAGCTAAATTGCTTAAAAAAAATACAGTTTCAGGAAAAAAAATTTTTGCTTATTTAAGAAAAGATACTGAAGCTTTTGATATAAATAATTTAAAAGATTTTAAAAAAAATTTAAAAAATATAAAAAAATGAAATTAGCCTTTGTTGTTGATCATTTTCATAGAGATTTAAATGGTTATCTGGCTTTAATTAATAAGATATTAGAAGAAAAGAATATCGATATTTACTTAATTAATCTTTACCACATTTATGAAGTTTATTTAATTGATGCAGATATAATTGTTTTACAAAATTTACGACCTGAAAACATTTTTATTGCAAAAGATTTAAAGAGATTGAATAAAAAAATTATAGTTATTGATAATGAGGGCGTACCATTTGGCTGGACATCGGGTAATGACCATATAGAACAATTTTCAGAAAATTTATCAAAAAATTTAAAACATGTAGATGCATATATTGTCTGGGGTGAATACATCAGAAAATTATTAGACATTAAAAAAATTGATATAAATAAAGTTTATGTACTTGGAAATCAGAGATTTGAACTATTTAAAAATAAATATAGCTATTTATACTCAAAAAGAAAAACTTCTCAAAAGGCCATAGTTGTAAATACAAACTTTCCAAACAGCAATCCAAATTATACTTTAAAAAAATTAGACAAAGCTGATCTAGAAAAAAAAATGTATTATGATTCAAAGGATAAAAATAAATTAGTTAAAGAATATCTTTCTAACTCAGATGTTATTTTTAATAATTATACTGTTTTTTTAAAAAAATTAATTAATGATTTTCAAGATTTGAAAATTATACTTAATGTACATCCATTCGAGGGTAAGGAGCATTATAAAAAGATATTTAGTGAAGAGAAAAATGTATTAATTTTAAAAAATAATTTTTTATTACCACAGTTATATTTAAATTATGATTTTATAATAAATTATAACAGCACAACTTGTGCAGAGACCCTACTATCTAATAAAAAAAGTTTATCTGTAAATTTTGTTGATCCAAATAATATCCAAAATAAATATTATAATAATTTTTCAATACCTTTTCAAAATTATGATGATTTAAAAAAATTTATAAATAATTATGAAATTTCAAAAAAAAAACTATCTGATATTGATGTAGAAATAAAAAATAGTTTAAATTTTTTATATAATAACGCTAATAACGATGCTTTGAGTTTAATTTCAAACGCACTGAATAATATAAATGTAATAAAAGATGAAAAAAAAGTCAAGTTAACCACTAAATACTTTTTATTTTTTAAATATTTCATTTTTTTTAGCTATGATAAAATTAATTTATTTAAAGTCCCACTAAGAATATTTAAACTAATAATAATATTTATTTTAAATTCCAATAATTTCTATTTATTGAAGGAAAAAATTTTCGAAAATTATAAAAAAAAACATTTTTCAATTAAAAAAATTGATCTTTTTTTTAAAAAATTAAACAAGAATAGGCTAGAAAAAAAGAAGATAAATTATTCAAAACCAAGTATTTTAAGATTTTTATTTAGACACTTAATTGTAATAAAGATAAATAAATATTTATAATTTAATGATTCTTTTTAATTTTTTTCTTTGAATTCTCTCATTTCTCAAAAGCCCCATTTTGTTTCCTAAAGATAAATTTATAGCTTTAAGATCTCTTATAAGTTTATAAAGTCCACTTGGCTCTAGGGACGCAGCATGATCTGTTCCTTTATATGTTCTATCTAGGGTAATGTGTCTTTCAATATAATTTGCACCTAATGTGTATGCACATACATCAGCAGCTATTCCTAAATGATGACCTGAAAATCCTACATCATGAATTTTATTTCTGTATTTTTTGATTATTGTTGAAATATTTAATAAATTCAAATCTTCAAATTTTGCAGGATAATCTGATGTACAATGATAAAATACTAAATCTTTATTTCTTTTTCTTTTTTTAAAAAAATTGAAGATCAAACTAATTTCTTTTTTTGTTGTCATACCTAGAGAAACATGTATTTTTTTTTTGAAATTCTTACAGAGTTCATCCAATAATTCTAAGTCTAAATTACAAGCTGAAGGTACTTTTATAAAATCAAATTTATTTTGTATCTTACAGAATATTCTAGCTGATTTTTTTTCCCATACTGATGTGGAATATCCTATCTTATTTTTTTTACATATGTCTATTAATTTAAGATGTTGTTTTAAGTCAAATTCTAAAAAATTTCTATGTTGCCCATAACTTTTACCAAATGAATTTTTTTTCACAGGATGAGGTTGATCATATTTTTTACCAAGCAAAAATCTATTATCTCTTTTTTGAAATTTAACATAATTTGCACCACATAATGAAGCTGCTTTAATTAGTTTTTCAGCTAATTTCATAGAACCCATATGATTACAACCAATTTCTCCAATAATAATCGGACTATTCCTATGCATATTCTTTTAATAATTTTTTTATAATTTTGTCTTTATTATTATAAGCTTTATCATCAATTAAAATATCATATCTTGGTTTGCACATTATTAGTTTATCAAATTTTAGATTCCATTTTTTTAATTGATCAAAAGTCAAACTATATTTTTTCAAGACTTTTGATTTATTGGAATTATATCTTCCCATGTATCTTGACGTATAAAAAACAATTTCATTTTTTTCATATAGTTTATTAATTAATTTGATTATATTTTTTTTGGGTTTAGAATTTTTGTAATCACTTCCTTTTGTTACACAAATTGTATTGTCTATATCAAAAAAAATTTTTTTTTTTATTAATCTCATCAAATTTTTCTATTACGGTTTTTGAACTAAGTTTTTTTAAACAGATTTCATTTCCACACCCTAATCTTTTTCTACTATAACATGGTGAGCAAGGCAAATTAAGACTGATAAAATTATTGAGTTTTTTATTTACAAATTGATTAGGGTAACTTGGTCCAATTATAGAAACCTGATCTATTCCAAGACAGTGAGCTGCGTGGACCATACCATTATCATTTGCAATTAGAAATTTACACTGATTTAGAGCGCGCAAGGAATCAATAATATGTTTGTTAAAAATACAGATCTCAAAATTATTTATATGTTCAATTAGATAATTAACTATATGATCTTCATCTCGGCTGGCAAAAATGTATATTTTATCAATATTATATTTACCCTTCAAATCAATTAAAAGTTTCAAAAAATTCTCTTTTGGCCATCTTTTATGTTTTTCTAAAGTACCAGATCCAGGTGCAATCCCAATTATATTATTTTTAGAATTTTTAGCGAAATGTTTTATTAAATTAAATTTATTATATTTATATTCAATATTTTTATTATTAAATATTTTACTTAATTCGAACATTATTCTATGTCTCGAAAAATTATTGATATTAATTACTTTATTAAAAAAAAATTGATAAAAAATAAAATATTTAAAAATTTTTATGTTAGCATTTATAAAGATGGAAAATATTAAAGCTTTAAACAAATTTAAATTAGGATCGATAATTAAGTAGTCAAATTTTTTTAATAATAATTTTTTTAATAGCTTAAAGTTACTAAAAAATTTTTTTGAAGTGCAGTAAACTTTTATATTTTCTGATTTAATAAAGTTTAGCAGTAAATCATAATTTTGTTTATATTGGACAATAAAAACAAAATCATATTTTTCATTTAAGGACTCTAGATTCATTAAAAATTGATCTATAGTATAGAGCATATCCCCAATTCCCTGGGGAAATAGCATTAGAATTTTTTTTCTCATTTTTTATTTATTCTATAAATAAGAGGTATTATTATAAGAGATAAAAACAAAAATAAAATCATTAAAAACATTGTGGTGTTGTATCTAGGAACTTCTGATTCTTTGCCTTCAATAAAATAGAAAATATCACAATTATATTGATTTAATTTTGAGTTTTCAAAATATTTAACAAAATTTGAATTAGAGTAATTAAAATCATTTTCAAGAAAAGTCCGATAAACCTCATCTAAATATTTAATTTTATCTAGTTTTTCATTACATTTTTTTTTACTGTTTTTAATTTGATTGGTAATTATTTTATTAAATTCATTCGAAATATATTTTCCTTGATCTTTATTTTTATAACCTATGTAGATAATTAACGGATAGTATACACCTTGAGTTTCTTCTAACACAGATCTTATTAATTGATTTTCTAAAGCAGTACGTTGGATAATTTGATTTTTTACGTTTACTAGAAATGTATTTTTAAAGAATTTTTCATCTTCTTCATAAATAAACTTACTATTATAACCTTCTTTTAAATGTATAATATCAAATACAGAATCTTTGTAATTCCAAGTTTGAAATTCTAAATTAAATCTTTCTCTAGTATATATATACATATCATTTATAGATTGGTTCTTATGTTTCGAAAATTTAGTTTCAAAGAAATGATTCACGTTCACATATTTCTCATCAATATCAACAGATATAAAAAATTTTTTTGAGTAAAAAATATTTTTTTCTGTATAATAAAAAAATGCCCAGAACATTAATAAAATAGCAAACACTAATAATATGAATTTTAAAATTACTTTTTCAGAAATATTTAAAAATTTACTCATATTTATTTCAGTTTTTATATTAATATTTCCAGTTAATATATTAATATCCTTTGATAATCAAATTAGCATAACTTTTGTTGAGTTATATGACTATGCTTATTATTTCAAACATTTTTATTTAGTTATGCCCAGTAGTTTTTTTTTGATTCCTTTTGTAATCTATTTTTTTATTTCAGATTTTTTTAAACTGAATTTATTTTCAAATCAAAAAACTTTATTCTTTTTTATTTATATAATTATTACGACAATTTTATTCATAATTTTAATTTTAGGAGACTCTAATATTCGTTTAATTAAAAATTTTATATCTTCAAATATATTAATTTTTTTGTTATTTTATTCAAAAGTTTTAATTCAGAATTTTTCTGAGGAAACTATAAAAAAAGCAATTTACATATCAGTTATCTTAACATTTTATGTATGTATTTTTAATCTATTTCATAAGACTTTTTTCTACTACTCTGCTTATGATTTAGAGACAAAAACAAAACTATTTTTAGATTTCAATATATCACATTATGCAGATTATTTTCCATACTTAGTCTTTCTTTTTTTAGGAATAGTTTTATTTTCTAATCATATTTTTAATAAATTAGAAAAATATCTTTATTCTACTGGATTTTTATTATGGTTTTTTGAAGGTATCATTTTTGAAAATAAAGGCTTACTTTTAGTATTTATATTTTCATTGTTATCTTTTTTAATTTTTAAAATTAATCTATTAAGAAATTTTGTATCAAAAAATTTATATCTCTTTTATGTGCCATTAATTATTTATCTAATTATTACTGTTTATCCTATTTTTTATGGTTTTGAACCATCAATTGATGATAGGATTAGAGCAATAAGTAGAAATTATTATGGAATACAAAACATATTATTTTTTCCTGTTTTAAATAAATCAATTTTAAGTAATTATGCAAATACTCATAATGATTTTGTTGAAATTTTTACTTTGTATGGAATATTTTGTGTATTGATATTTCAAATGATATTTTTGAAAATAAGAAAATTAATTAATTATAATTTTATTTTTGGATTTATGATGGCATGCACTTATTTTTTTGGTTCAATTGTGCAGAATAATTTATTAAATCCATATCTGCTAATTGTTATATGTTTAATATTAGGATTAAATACTAAAACTTATTTCAAACGAATTTGAAAAAATTTACTAAATATTTTAAAAAAAATTATTTTAAAACAATTATTTATTTTTAAGGTTTTCAATATTTTTATTACCTCAAGATTTGACTTAATTATATTTTTTACAGATTTATTACTTTTTCCACCTATTTTCATTTTTGTAACTGGTAAAGATAAATATTTAATTTTTTCTGTTTTAGATGAAATCAAAAATCTAACCATTAAATCATAATCTGAGGCGATAGAATAACTTGTGTTAAAGAAGCCAAACTTGTTAAATAATCCTTTTTTACAAAAAAAAGCAGTATGCGGTGGATGCCACCCAGAATATATCTTTTTTTTTACAAAATTCCCTGTTTTCCATACTCTTTTAAATCTATGAGAGAACATTTCAATATCTCCATAAACAATACAAGATTTATTCTTTTTAAATACATTTTCAATTTTTTTTAAGACTTTTCTATTATTTAAAATATCATCAGAATGTAAAAAAAAAATTACTTTACCTCTGCTATTTCTAATACCAAAGTTTAATGCTTGGTACAGTGATAATTTTTTATTATAGAAGTATCTAAAATTAAATTTTTTTTCAATTTCTTTTTTAAGAGGTTTAGAACTACTATCTATAATAATACTTTCATAATTTTTAAAATTTTGGTTTTTTAAAGAATTTAATGTTGGTAAAATATTTTCAGGATTTTTTGTTGCTGTAATTATACTAAAGAATACTTGCTTCATATTCTTTGATTACTTTTGATAAGCCATCACCTAAAGATATATTATTTATTTTTTTAACAACTTTCTTTAATTTTTTACAATCTAGTTTTTTGTTGTATACACCATCAGGATAATTTTTTTGATAAATAATTTTACCTTTAAAATTAGATATTTTTTTTATTTTTTTGGCTAATTGGTTAATCGATATGTTTTGTTCAGAACCTACGTTTATTAAATAATTATTATTTGTAATTTTTGAATACTCTTGTTTACTTAAACTCATTATTTTTTCTAAACATTTAGAAAGGTCATAAGTAAATAAAAATTCTCTCATAGGTTTTCCCGTTCCCCAAATAAATACATTTTTTGAATTTTTTTTTTTTGCGTCAATGAACTTTTTTATTAATGCTGGAATTACATGACCTTTTGACAAGTTAAAATGGTCATTTGGTCCATATAAATTACAAGGCATTACAGCTCTATAGTCGGTATTGTATTTTTGATTATAAAATTGACATAATTTTACACCAGAGATTTTCGCTAAAGCGTAGCCTTCATTAGTTTCTTCAAGTTTTCCATTTAAAAGATACTCTTCTTTAATTGGAATTTTAGAATTTTTTGGATAAATACAAGAACTACCTAAAAAAATAATTTTTTTAACTTTTTGATTATATGCTGATTTAAAAAGTGAATTTTGGATTGATGTGTTTTCAACAAACATTTCAATTTTTTCATCTTTATTTGAAACTATACCTCCAGCCTTAGCTGCTGCATGAAGAATTATATCTGGTTTATTTTTTTTTAAAAATAAGTTTAATTTTTTTTCATCTTTTAAATCTAAATGATTTTTATCAATTGTAATACATTTATATTTATTTTTGAAATATTTTAACAAATTGGATCCAACCATTCCTTTATGCCCAGTAATAAAAAGTTTTAGTTTTTTCATTTTAGTTTTTAATCATATCTGAGATAAGATCATCTAATGTATATGAAGGCTTCCACTTAAGTGTTTTTCTTGCCTTTGACGAATCTCCTTGTAAGCTAGGTACTTCTAATGGTCTAAAAAACTTTTTATGAACTCTTATAATTACTTTTCCTTCACTATTAATTACTTTTTCGTTAAGTCCACGTCCTTTAAATTTAATTTTAATGTCAAGTTGTTTGCAGGTTTTTTTTATAAAATCTCTAACCGAATATTTTTTTCCAGTAGCAATTACAAAGTCATCTGGTTTATTTATTTGTAATATTTCCCATTGTGCTCTTACATAATCTTTGGCGTGACCCCAGTCTCTCTTGGCATCTAAGTTTCCAAGTAGCAACTCCTTCAAATTACCTTTTTTAATCTTCTTTAGGCCAGATATAATTTTTTGAGTAACAAAAGTTTCACCCCTTCTAGGAGATTCATGATTAAAAAGAATCCCGTTTGAGCAAAACATTCCATAAGATTCTCTATAAATTTTTGTGATTTCAAATGCGTAATGTTTTGATGCAGCGTAAGGAGAAACTGGGTTAAAAGGTGTTTTTTCTGATAATTTTGATTTATTATTTCCATAAAGTTCAGAGGTTGAAGCCTGGTAAAATTTTGTCTTTAAACCTAGAGTTCTTATAATTTCAAGCAAGTTTAGTGTACCTATAGCGTTAGTCATTGTAGTGTAGTATGGCATTTCAAAGGAAACTTTAACATGAGACTGAGCCGCCAAATTATATATTTCACTTGGTCTATATCTTTTAATAATTGAAGCTAATGAAATATAATCTAACAAGTCTCCATAATGTAAAAAAAAATTCTTATGTTTAATTTCTGTATCTCTATAAATATTTTCTAGCCTCTTAGTATTGAACGAAGATGATCTTCTAATGATGCCATGAACACTATATCCTTTAGCTAACAAAAACTCAGCTAAATAAGACCCATCTTGCCCTGTTACACCAGTTATTAATGCTACTTTTTTCATAATTTATTTTCTTATAATTATATAGTTTTCAATAGCCATAGCATCCATTGAAGTTCTTAAAAATAAATTTATTGCATGTTTGGGTGTCATAACTATTGGTTCATTTTCATTAAGAGACGTATTAAGTACCATAGGAATACCATTTATATTATAAATTTCTTTAATCAAGTTGTAAAAAATTAAATTATTTTTTTCATTAACTGTTTGAAGTCTACCAGTTCCATCAACATGACAAACCGCAGGAATTTTTTTTATTTTCTCTGATTTAATTTTATATACCATAGACATATAATCAACATTTTGATGGTACTCAAAATAAGTACTTGCATGTTCTTCTAAAACAGAAGGCGCAAAAGGTCTAAACATTTCTCTAATTTTTATTTTAGAATTAATTATATCTTTAATGTTTGGATTAGTAGGGTTTGCTAATAAACTTCTATTTCCAAGAGCTCTAGCACCTGCCTCCATTCTTCCTTGAAACCATCCCACTATGTTATTTTGTGTGATTAAATTAGCACAATAATTTATAATTTCTCTTTTTTCTTTAAAATATTTTATTTCAAAAAGTTCTTTTTCTTTTATTTGATTTTTAATTGCCTCCAATATCTCATCATTACCATATGAGCTGCCTAAAAATGGAGAAGTATTATCTATATAAGTTGTTTTATCTTTATCTGAATAAAAATTATATAAAGCAGCACCTATCGCTCCACCAGAGTCTCCAGGGAAGGCGGGAATAAAAACTTTTTCAAAATCAGTATTTTCATATATCTTTCCATTAGCCAAAGAATTTAATGCACATCCACCTGCAAAACATAATTTTTTTTGTTTATATTTTTTATAAATTTTATTTAAAATTTTGAAAAATATTTCTTCGTAAACAGTCTGCAAAGAACATGCTAAGTCTTTGTGATATTCTGTAATTTTTTCATTTTTTTTTCTAGGTGGACCGAGTATTTCTATTATATTATTAGAATAGAGTTTATTAAATTCAGGTATACCATTGTTATTAAAATAATTTTTTTTAAAAAAGTTAAAATATTTTAAATTTAATCTATAGAAGTTATCCTCATCAAATTGAATTAAATTATAAACTTTTGATTTTAAAGTTGGATTACCATAACCAGATAATCCCATAATTTTATATTCATCCCCAAAATTGGAAAATCCTAAATATTGAGTAAGTGCATGATAAAACACTCCAAGAGAATGTGGAAAATAAATTCTTTTATCTATTTCAATTTTATTATTTTTATATTTTCCAACTGCACCACTACAAAAATCTCCAAAACCATCTAAAGATAAACAGGTTGCTTCTTCAAAATTTGATATAAATGCGCTTGAGCTTATATGTGATAGATGGTGATCCACGTTGATGATATTTTTGTTCAGTAATTGACCAACACTTTTTTTTTTGAGAAGGGAACCAAGTCGATCTTTATATAATTCTAAATTATAAAAATTTTTAAAAATAAATTGAATTTTTTTTTTTAAATTTGATCTAGGATTTGAATTTATAACAATTTTGTCTACATCATCCATTTTTAAACCACAAAAATTTAAACATTTTTCAATAGAGTTTTTTGGAAATCCATCCCAGTTTTTTATTCTTAAAATCCTTTCTTCCTCTATAAAAAACATTAGTTTTCCATCTTTTATAAGGCAAGCAGATGCATTTGGATGATGTATGTTTAGACCAAGAATTATCATTTGTTAAAAAAACTTTTAGATAACATTAAGCCACTTAATCCATTTAAATTCATAATTAGTTTTTTCTTTACAAGTTTAGCATTTTTATTTTTTAAGGTAGATTTTTTAGAAAAGTAACTCAATTTATTTTTTAAATTATTAAAATTTTTGCATACGTATATAGCCTCATAATTTAATAATTTTTTATAATGAGACCATCTGTAATACCAATCGAGAGAATTTTCAGTTTCTTTATTTATACAAATATTTATTATAGGAATTTCAAAAAAACATGCATCTAATGAAGTAGTTGAAAAATAATTAATTACTATGTCTGTATTATTTAATAACTCATGTAAACTATTAAATTTTAAGTCTTTTCTAGAAATTATATCACTTGTTTTGTCAGCCTTAACAATACTTTCTGGAATATTTAAAGTTACATTTGAATAATTTTGCTCTAACAATTTTAGCCAATTAAAAATAATACCTGGATGAGATCTAATTATAACTTTAAATTCTGTAAAATTTATGTTTTGTAATAATTTATCTAAAAAAAATTTTTGATTTTGTTCACTAACTAAACCAGTACTAGGGAGAAAAATTGTTATAACTTTTTTTCTTTTTCGCTTTTTTTTTGAAATTAATTTGAAATATGAGTCAAACTGAATAACTCCTAAACAAAATATTTTTTTTGAAGGAATATCATTTAAATATTTCATTTCATTTTTAATTTCATTGTTCCAGGTGTAGTATCTGTCTGACTTTATTGATAAAGCAAGTTTTGTAGTTGGATTATCCCAACTATGAACTAAGCTTTCGCTTTTAATTTTTAATAAATTTGCAGCAAACAACAATATTTTATCATTGTTAGAATGAGCATGTAAAAAAAGAATTTTTTTTGGATTTATTTTTAATAATTTAAAAATATATCCTAAAGAAAAAATAAAAAGTAAGATAAAAATTATTATTTTAAATAAATAATAAAAAACATTAAGAGAAAGCAATTTTGATATTGGATTGAATGTAAATTTAAAGTCATTCGAAATTATTTTATCTAATTTTTTATTTTTTTTTATCTCTCTCTCAATAAGTGACATTGTTGTCCATTTTTTTTTTCTAACGGTTCTAATTGTATCTACACTTGATAACAAAAAGTACAGTCCCCTAGATAGTTTTGAGAAAATACTGTAGGAAAAAATTTTTTTTATTTTAAAACCAAATTCTTTAAGTAATTTAGGTTTTATTTTAATATCTGTGAATAAATAAACATTTTCGTCATTTATTTCAAAGCTACTATGAATTAGATTCCTTAGGCACATATTCATTGGTGCTGATATTATGTAGTTTTTTTTCCCCATTAAGATTTATGAAATAAAAGTCTTATTAATTAATATTAATTTTATTGACCATAATATTTTTTTGAGGAATTTTTTCTATCAAAGTGAAAATTTTTTAAATTATTTGATATTATTTTTTTTGTACCTATAGCTTTTGTCAAATAATATAATTTACAGATGTATTCTATTGCAACTGCATTGTTAATTGTTTTTTCTAGCGTTTCACCCCAAGCATATAGTCCATGATTCCTCGCTAGTATACCAGGTGAATTTTTGATTTTTCTCCTATTTAAAGTTGAAATTATTGTTTTTCCAATTTGCAACTCATAATTTTTATCTACCTTAATTATTTTTTCAGATAAAGGAATTGTATTCTTAAAATAATCTGCATGTGTAGTACCGAGGCACTCTGGCTCAATTTCAGCTTGAGCAAGCACTGTTGAGTAAGTTGGATGTGAATGAATAATAAAATTTGCATTTTTTATTTTTTTATAAATAAAATAATGTGTCCATGTATCGACACTAGGTTTAATGCCTTTGGTAAAATTATAAATTTTATTTTTTTTTATTTCGCATATAGAGATTTTTTTTTCGTCTAATTTTGATGTATTAAAACCAGATCCCTTAATAAAAATTTTCTTAGTTTTATTACAATAATAACTAGCGTTACCAAAATTTAAAACTGTTAAGTTATTTTTAGCTATTAATTTATTAAGTTTTACAACAGAATTAATTTCTTTTTTGAATTTTTTTAATATCATCTAAAAACTGATTGATTGAATTTGTAGTGCCTTGATTCTCAAACATTTCTGAAAATATTTTGGGTGGCACAGTAATTATATGTGCACCAGATGAAATGCCATCCTCAATATCTTGTCGACTTCTAATACTTCCAACAATTATTTTACTTTTTAGATTATGATGATCTATGTATTTTCTTAAATTTTTGATGATTTTAATAGGGTTTTCTCCAAGATCTTTAGTTCTATTATAAAAAATAGATATGTAATCACCCTTAGAGTCAGCAGATAAATAAGCTTGAGCTAATGTAAATACACAAGTTACATTTACTCTAATCTTATTTTTGTGCATTTTATTAATTAACGATAAATTTTCATGAGAAACTGGGATTTTGATATGGAGTTTACTAAAATTAAATTTTTTTTTTAATTTAAGTGCCTCATCTAGAATCTTATCTTTATCATTTGTAGTAACCTCAATGCTTAAAGATTTTTTATATTTATTACAAAGATTTTTAATCTTTTTTAGATGACTATAGTAATCTAAATCATTAATTTTGCTTAATATTGAAGGGTTAGTTGTAATACCACCACAAAAATCTTTATCAATATTTTTATTTATTATCGTGAGGTCAGCAGTATCTAGATAAATTGTCATTATTTCAGTTTATTTCTTTAAATTTAAAATTAAGACCATCATGTACTATAATTGAGTCATTATCGCTATCTTTATTTGATAACTCAATTATTTGACTTTCCTTATTAGCCATCCTCATATGCATCGTGCCTGGCTTCATTAAAAAACAATCGTACTTTTTAAGATTAATCAATTTCTGTTTTGCTCTTCCAAATCTTATCCCAAGTTTTATTAGTCCTTTTGAAATGTAATATGACTCAATTTTCTTAATGTGAAATTCCATACTACTCTGGGTTCCTTTATTCATGTTAATAATTTTAGCTGCACCTTTGTTGTTAGAAAAAAGAGTAATTATTTCTCCCCAATATTTTTTTAATTTAATCACTTTTTTGTAGCTTATTTTTTGGTTAGACGAAAATCTTCTGACTTTATTAATTTTTAGTTCAGATTTATTTTGAAAAATAATATAACAAAAAGAACTTCCAATAGTTTTAAATACTAATGGTTTTGAGGATTTTATCAATTCAGATTTATGCTTTTTTAATTCATTTGAAAAAGTAATTTCATTACAATTAAAAATAAAAAAATTTGAATTGTTTATTTTAAAGAATTCATTTTTTTTGAAGTGTAATTTATATAATGAATAATTTTTCTCGTTAAATATTTTGAAAAAATTTTTTCTAGCTACAGGTCTATATCTTGTATTTAATTCATTAAAAGTTTTACCATACATATTTTTTTCTCTCTGTAATCATTTTATAGGCTTCTTTATTAGACTTTTTTAAAACTAAATTTATATTCTCCTTCTCTATTAAATGACAAAAAAATGCTAACAAAGTATCTCCAGCTCCAGCTTCATCAATAATTTTTTTTCCTTTAAGACCCTTAATATTAAAATTATTTTTTCCAAATATACTTATTCCAAATTTACCTTTTTTTAGAATAATATTTTTAAAATTTTGTTTAGTTATTAATTCATTTAGATTTTTAATATTATATTTTTTAAAGTATATTTCTTTTTCTTTGTTATTCATAAAAAAATAATCAACATGCTCGAAATTTTTAATTTCACTAACATTTCGTATTTGACTATCTACAAATAAAAGTATCTTATTTTTTTTGCAGTAATCACATATATAATCAACTAATTTTTGAAATATTACTCCATGATTATAATCGGAAACTATAATTTTATTGATATTATATTTTTTTAGAACTGATTTTAATTTATTTAAAATTTTTTTCTCATTAATTGTTTTTTTTAAATTATCATCATTTAATTGAAGTATTTTTTTTTCTTTAAACCAATATCGATTTTTAATGATATTTTTTTCATTGCTATTAATTTCTATAATGTTTTTGTCTTTATTTAGATATTGATTTTTATTATTTTTTGTTAAAAAAAGTAAATTTTTTTTATTGATGCTTTTGAGCACTTTAAAAACAAATCCTGCACCTCCTAAATTTGTTGTTTTGTTTAAGATTTGATACTTGGGAGTATTTGTTTCTAAACTTTTTCCAATTTTTTCCACAACATAATGTTTATCAAAAATTAATTCTCCAATTACGAGAGTCTTTTTCATTTATTTTTTTTTTACTGAAGAAATTATATTTGTTGTTGAATATCCTGGTTTTTTTTTATAAATTTTAATTTCAATTTTTTTGTTAATTTTGTCTCTGGCTCTTACTTGTTTTTCACTAAAATCATCTCCACGTATAATTACATTTGGTTTGATTTTATTAATAATTTTTGTTGGTGATTTTTCATTAAATATTAATACTTCATTAACGTAATTAAAACTCATTAGAGTGTTTTTACGGTCAATTTCATTATTAATTGGTCTATTTTTACCCTTAATTTTTCTGGTTGAAATATCAGAATTAATTCCAATTACTAATTTATCACAAATATCCCCTGCAAACTTAATTAACTCAACATGACCTGGGTGGATAATGTCGAATACACCATTTAAAAAACCTAATTTATATTTTTTATTAAATTCAGACTCTATTTTAGCAATTCTTTTAATGTGCCTATCCTCACCAAATTTTGTACCAAGCCAAGCAGATAAAATTTTTATATTTTCTTCCACATTATTTACCCACGAACCAAGGCTAATTACATTTGAGTCATTGTGTTCTCTACTTTTTGAAGCAACTAATATTGAATGAGCCAAAACTGATCTTATACCTTTGCACTTATTTGCAACAATATTAACTCCAACACCTGTTCCGCAAATTAAAATACCCATAATTTTTTTTAAATCTTGATTAACTATGCTCCCAAGTTGATGAGCAATATCGTTATAGTCAGTCTTGATTTTTTGATTGTAATTCCCAATATCTATCACAACATAACCTCTATTTTTGAGATATTTCGTAATTTCTACTTTTTGATTAGTTCCATTATGATCACTACCTATAATTATAATTTTTTTCATGATATATTCTAATGATATTTATATTATATCTAGGCTTCAAACAAATAAAATAAAGATTATTTATAATTAAAAATATTTTTACAAATTGATAATAAAGTTCCTGATATAGATCCAGTTATAGCTACACTAAAAATTATAGGATAAAATAAAATACCTGCACAAAATAATTTTAAATTTTTTAACTTAAGCAATGTTCCATATAATTTGAAGTGGTATAAGTAAAATATTGAAATTAATAATAAAAAAATTTTGTAATCAATTAATATTGCAAATAAACTTAATATTGGAAAAAATCTAAAAAAAATATTTTTAAATTTAAATCTTCTATCTTTAGTCACTTTATTGTTATAAAATAGTAGAGTCCAAATTTTTGATCTTTCAAATACTTCTTTAATTGTTGTTAAATAGTTTTTATAATAATGAAATGGTCCTATTTTAAAATTTGTATATACTTTAGATTTTTTTATGATTCTTTTTGAATATTCCTCATGTTCACAGATAGATTTTTCAATACTTTCATCCCATCCAAAAGTTCTTTCAAATAAATTTTTATTGATAATGACACACTGTCCGTGAATGAGTTGGTCTTTGTAAAAACCTTGATTTTTATGATTCAAATATATATCTAAAACAGCTTTCAATTTTGAAGCTAATAAGAGATTTTTATTAATAGAATTTATATTATAATAAAATGATAAAACATTTAATTTTTTACTTTTTAAAATATAAAGAACTTTGCTTAAAAAATCACTTGTTAATTCTAAATCACTATCTAAAAAAAATAAAAATTTTCCTTTAGCATACTTTGCTCCCTGATTTCTTGCTGAAGCAGCCCCACCGTTTTTCTTTTTTATATATTTAAATTTGAATAAATTTTTAAGATTATATAAATTTTCTTGAGATCCATCATCAACAACTATTACTTCATACAAATCTTTTAAGTATAAGCATCTATCAAGATTAGATTTGATTGATCTCAGCAATCTTGTCAAATTAACTTTATTATTATATGAAGGAACAATAATAGATATAAATGCTTTCATTATTTCATGTTGAAAATTATAAAAAAATATTTTTTGTACTTTTAATTATATCTATATCACCTCTTCTTTTTTCTAAAATAAATTTAATTGGCAATCATGAAATACCCAATTATTTAAACAATTTTTTAAGCTTTAGAGATTTTCTTTTAAATCATGAGGAAATTAATTTTTTAATTGAAACAAACAATCAAAGATATAGACCGACTTTTTATATAATAAAAGGTTTAGAGTATTTTTTATTTAAAGATAATCATTTTTATTATTTTTTATTTAAATTTTTATTTATAATTTTAATAGGATATTTAATTTACAGGCTAAATAATATTTTATTTAAAAAAAAAGATTTAGTTTTTTTCTCCACATCTGCTCTAATTTTTTTTCCTACAAATTACGATATTTTTTCACGTCTTGATGTTCAAGAGTTTTATTTTTTAATTTTTTTTTCAATACTACTTTATATTATTGTAAGAACAAATAATGAAAAGTTCAACAAAATTGGTGATAGTGACTTTTTAAAACTTATATTATTAGTCTTAATTATTGGCATAAAAGAGATTTTTATATTTCATATATTTATTTTTTTTATTTTTAATTATTTTTTCAAGCTTGAAATAACTCTTTTTAAAAACAAATTTTATTATTTTTTATTATTTCTATTTCAATTATTATTTTTAATAAAATTTTTAATAATTTTTTCAAATGTTGGTTCTGATTCATACGAATTAGAACATAATTTTGATAAATTAATTTATCTTATTAAAATTTTTCCTATACAAAATCCAATAAATCTAATGCTAATTTTTAGCTGGATTTTTTGTATATTTTTAATTTATAAGGCAAAAATTAATAAATATGATTTAAAAATATTTTTATTATTAACAACACATATTATTTTTGATTATCTGTTTTATCAAGGTTTAGGATCTTATAGACATTATATAATTGGATTAATATGTATAGTTTATTTTCTGTCAATACTTTATGAGAAGTATTTATTTAATGTAATTTTTTTTAAAAATAACACTTCCCTTATGAAAAATTTTTCATTTATTATTATTTTAGTTCTTTTCACAATGCTTTTTTCTCTAAATTTAAAAATGACTATTCAAAATATTCAAGAACAAAAAATACTTAGCAAAGTATATAATTCAAATACAGATTTAGTTATTAAAAGCTTATCTCCAGATGAAAGAATTATTTCTGTATCTTATTTTGCAAATTTTTATAAACCACAAAAAAAAATTATTTACAATGATGGAAAAAAATCATCTTTATTACTTCAAGAGAATTTAAAATTCAGATTTTTAATGTCAAAAAATAATTATATTATTTCTGATAATGAATATGATTGTTTAATTTTTGAAAAAAATTTAAAAACTGATGAATGTAAAAATTTATATTTTTTTCCAAAGGAAATTGATCTGTTTTAAATTATTCTATAATCTCAATTTCATCCACTATGTATCGGGGTCTATTCTTAACTTCCATATGTATTCTTCCTATATATTCTCCTATTATAGATAATATTAGAAAATTTAGTGATGAAACGAACATTATTGCTAAGAAAATACTTTTCCATCCTGGCACCTCAAGTCCAATTTTGTAATTTATATAAGAGTCTATTCCAAATAAAATAAATATTAAGAAAAAGATTCCAGAAGAAATTAAAATAATTCTAAGTGGGAAATTCGAGAAACTTAATATGCCATCTAAGCTAAACTTAATTAATTTTTTTATAGTCCATCCAGACTTTCCAGTAACTCTTTCATCTCTATTAAATCTAAATGCAATTTGTTTAAAACCTGCTGAAGCTATAAGACCTCTCAAAAAAATATCTTTTTCTTTTGTACTTTTAATAAAATTAATAATTTTTTTATCAATTAATTTAAAGTCACCAACATTTTTTTTTATAGTGTTATTTGAGATAAAATTAATAATACTATAAAAGATTGATGATGATAATTTTTTCATAAAACTATCCTTTCTTGATATTCTCTCTCCATAAACACAATTTGCTTTTGTAGAAATAGATATATCAAACATTTCTTTTATTTTTTCGGGAGGATCTTGAAAATCAGCATCAATTAGAAGTGCATAATTTGACTTTACTTCGGCTATGCCAGCTAAAAATGCATATTGTTGCCCAAAATTTTTTGAAAGTTTTATTCCTATAATTTTTATTTTTGAGTCTTTTATCTCTTTAATTTTTTCCCATGTATTGTCTGTAGAACCATCATTGACTAATATTATGTTAACAATATTTAAATTTTTATCTTTTTTAATATCGTTAAATTTTTTTACAATATTTTCAATATTATCTTGCTCGTTATAACAGGGTATTACGATATCAATACTCATGGTTTTTTAAAAAATTTATAATTGTTTTTATACCAATTAATAATACTTGGAAGTTCATCTAAAAGTTTATTTTTAGGTTTCCATCCATATTTTTTAATTTTTTTTGTAGAAACAGCATATCTTTGATCATTAAAAGGTCTATTTTGAGTATAGGTTATATTTCTAACAGGGTCTTTTCCCATTAATCTACAAATCTTATTTGCTACTTGTTTATTTTGAAATCTCTCATTTGAACCCAGGTTTATTGTTCCTAATATTTTTTTCTTAATAATTAGTATTATTGCCTCACCAAAATCTTTGACCGATAAATAGGTTCTAATATGTTTTCCATCACCGTGTATCTTAATTTTCTTATTTTTTATAATACTAAGAATGCAAGATGGTATTAGTTTTTCTGGATACTGCCTTGTTCCAAATATATTATTGCTTCTAACAATTGTTGTCTGATTTTTTATAAACTTTTTATAAGTATTTAAAATAATCTCTGCAGCAGCCTTAGACGCGGAATACGGATTAGTAGGATTTAATTGATCATTTTCATAATTTAAGCCTTTTAACTTTTCACCATAAACCTCATCAGTGCTAACATGTATTATATGATCTACTTTATTCTCCAGACAAAATTGGTAAAAACAGTGTGCTCCTAATGTATTTGTTTTAGTAAATAATGTTGAACTTTTGAAAGATCTATCAACATGGCTCTCTGCAGCAATATTAATTGCGACAGATATATTCTTTATTTTAGATTTTAATTTTTCAATATCTACAATATCTTTTTTAAAAAAAAATACTCTTTTGCTTTTAATAAGTTCTTTTAGAAATATTTTATTTCCAGAGTAAGTGAGTTTATCAACTATATATAAATTTGATTTTTTAAAACTTTTGAAAATTTGAAAGCAAACCTCAACACCAATAAATCCACCTCCTCCTGCAATAAGTATATTATTTTTATTTTTTTTTCACTGTTTATTATTATTTAAAATTTCTTTTAGTTCAATTTATTTAATTTGTTATCCTGTTTTTTTTAAATTTTATACTAATAGTTGAGATAAAATAAAATATAGTCCAGAAACCAAATGAATTAAAATTATTAAAAAAACTTCCAAATGATTTAATAGGAAAGTAATTAACTGTTAAATATGAAAATAATCCAAGAAGCAAATAAAACTCAATCGATTTATTATTAAAATTTAAAACAATAACAAATAAACTTTTATAAATTAAATTAATTATTAATATAATAAAAGAAAAAAACCCTATCAGACCAACTTCTGACAATAATTCAAGATAAATATTATGAGGATGTGATGAACAAGCATTCTTTTTAATATCTCTGTATTTATTACATTCAATTCGAAAAGATCTTACTCCATTTCCAAATATTTTATTTTCTTCCCATGATTTTTTTGCAGCATAAAAATGATGATACCATATTGAATTTTCAAAATTTTTTACATCTTGACTGAATGAATAAATTCTTTTTTCAATATATTTTATTCTACTATTATCAAATTGATTAATAAATACTGTAATTGAAATCATTGAAATCAAAATAATTAAAAATAATTTTTTTGATTTAAGGATTGTTAAAATTACAATCATACTAATTAAGACAATAGAGGATATTCTTTCACCACTCATTATGCATGCAATTGTTATTATTAAGATAGTAATACTTGTTACGTAAATGTTTTTGTCTCTGGAAGTAAAATTCCATATTATATAAGGGATAATATAGGCAGAAAAATAAGTGATAAAACTTCCAGCGATTGGTTCTAATCTTATTGGTAGTGTAGTTCTGTGGTCATCAAGATTATGTTCTGTAATTATTTGGTATAAATTATATATAATCAAAATACTAATTACTGTAAGAGCTGATTTACAAAATTTTTCTAAGCTACTTTTATCTAACTTAATTACTGTTTCCAAAATTATTAAATAGATAAGAAATCTGAGATATGAGATACCTTTAAAAGTTGAAACATTATGCTCAGTTAGTAAACTTGAAATTAATATAGATAAGAAAAAAAAAACCAAAATAATATTATGATTAGTTAATCTAAAATTAACATTCCTTATATTTAAAATAAATAATAAAAAAAAATATATTTCTAAAAAAAAAGGTCCAAGTAAAAAAATAAATGGAAGATATTGTAAAAATTTTGAATTAATTACTTTTTGCATTTTTTAAGTAAATAATGCACATCACATATATGTACAACCATAATAAAATAATAATAAATTTATTAATTTCTAAAAATAAACTGCTTAAAAGTGGTAAAAAATAAAATAAATTCATAATTAAAATAGAAATTTTATCATTATACTTAGAAAGTAACATGTGATGAAAATGATTTCTGTCAGCTTTTAAAGGTGATTGTTTTTTTTAAAAGCCTTAAAATAAATAGTCTTACCATATCAATTCCTGGCAACAACATTATTAAAAAAATATTTTCTGCATAAAAAATATTATCTTTAAAATTTCCTGTGTGCCCAAGATTATGCTTTTCAATAATTAAATAAGAGAATAATATTGCTGATAAATAAATTCCACTATCACCTAAAAAAATTTTTTTGTTAAGATTAAAAATTAATAAAGATGAGTAAATTATTAATAAACAAATTAAAAAATTTTTATTTTCTTCTATGTTGTTAATAAGAAGAAATATAGTGATTGACATAAAATATGTAATTGCAGCCCCATCAATTCCATCAAGCATATTGGTTGAATTAATAAAAACAAGAATGCACAAAACTATAAAAATTTGATTTAAATAATTTCCTATTTGTATAATGCCAAATTCATAAAAGAATATTTTATCAAAAAAAAAGTATTCTTTAAAAAAAGAAATTAATAATATTAAAAATAATAACTTTAAATAAGCATTTAGATTAAAGATATCATCTACAAATCCCAATATAAAAAAAGGGAATAAAAATAAAAAAAAATTGAAAAAAGAAAATAAATTTTTTTCAAAAAAATAATTAAAAATTAGCAAATCAATAAAAATAATTATTCCACCTATAAGCGGTGTAGGATTTAAGTGAAATTTTCTTTTATTGTCTGGTTTATCATATATGAAATTAAAAAATTTATGTCTTGAAATTTTAATTAAAAAAAATGTAACTAAGATTATCGCAATAGTAAATTTAAAAAATAAAAACATTAAGTTTAAATATTATAATTTTATTTTGTTAAATAAAACTTATATCCTTTTATTATTTTTATGTTTTTTATGAAATCTGTATTGTCTTTCACACATGGAGATGAATATGGATAGTAACATAAATCGAAACTGTTATAAAAATAAATTGAATTAGCATCGATTTTTTTTGATTTAATCTCTTCATTTTTAAATGTTAATGGGAGCAACGGGTTCTGATCTGCTTTTATTATTCTTTGAATATTTTTTAAGCTTAGTATTAAAAGGGGAGTTACTAAAAAAAAGGCAACCATAAAAGAAATCTTATAATTTTTATTTTGAAATATTTTTGAAAATAATCCACTAGCAATTAGAATTGTCAAAGTAATAATAAATCCTGCACCATACCTGTATAAAGGAAAATTTAGGAACCAGAAAAATGTAGAAATTGAAAAAAAAATGATAAGATAAATATATTCCTTCTTAAAGAAATTTTTTTTTTCTATTTTTTTTTTATTAGGTAAGTAAAAATGTAAAATCAAAAAAATAAATGAAACTAGAATTACAAATGGTAAAATTTTTTCGATAATTTTTAAAAAATGTACACTTAGCCATGCATCTAACCAATTAAAGTTTTTTACATATAATTCTTCATTAAATTTAACTACACTGTCAGGAAATCCCATAGACCAAGCCTTACTTTGAAAATAAATTTGTTTATAATTTAAGTGCTCAATCAATTCAGAGCTCCAACTAGTCTCAAAGCATGTTAAGTAAAAAGGGTATAATAAACAACTTGTATTAATAAAATTTTTTAAAAAATATAACATTATTATTACAAAAAAAAATAAAATAGGTTTTAATTGTATTAATTGTTTCACATGAATTTTATGTAGAAATAGGAAAACAAAAGGTAACAAAATTAGAAAAGCATAAGTAGTTCTATTAAAAATAACAAATATAATTACAAGACCAATATGGATTAATAAAAATTTAAAACTTACATCTGAAATTTTTTTTTTTGATAGGAAAATAAATAATGAACAAAGATAAACTGTTAGTAATGCAGGATTTAAGTCAATCCCCCAATCTGAGTGCTTAGAAAACTTTAATGTAAAGAATAATAGTGCAAGGGCATTAAAAGATGACAAAAAATAATCTTGTTTTATAAGACTATTTTTAAAGAATTTAAAAAAAATACTTAATAATAAACAATAAATAAAGTTATTTTGAATAATAATAAGATGTTCAGAAATTTTTGGTATGTAACTTAATGCTGACAGATATTGAATAAAAGCCGTATGGCCAAATCTAAAATGTAAATTCGAAATCCCAAAGCTTATTTTGTCACTATTAATAAGTGCTATGTAAGAATTATGATAAAGATTGCTATCTTCTGGATTTCTTGAAAAACTTATGACAATTATTAAGATTAAAACAAAAATAAAACTTTTTTTTAAAATTTTATATATATTTTCTTTATCTACTAAAAAAATTAAAAATAAATTTAAAATAAAAATGGTAAAATTTAAAGTTTCATTAAGCGAAAAAAAAAAATTTAAAATAAATCCAAGTATGGAAAGTAAAATTAGAGATATTAATGTAGTTTCATTTAATGTTATATAATCAATACTATTTGTTATTTTTTTATGTAGTATTGATCCTAAAATAAAATAATTAGTATAAATTAAAAATGATCCAATTAGAAAATAACTATAATCTTGCATGAAGCCTTTATTATCAATTGTAATTCCTTGTTACAATGAAAAATTAACTATAATTAAGATTATTAAAAAAATAAATAAACAAAAAATTAACAAAGAAATTATAATAGTAGATGATGGATCAGATGACGGTACAAAAGAACTATTAAAAAAAATCAATAGAAGAAAATATAATATTAATAAAATTCTCTTTAAAAAAAAAAATTCTGGAAAAGGTTCTTCAATTCGCGTAGCTCAAAAATACATAAACGGAAAATATGTAATTATCCAAGATGCTGATTTAGAATATGATCCTCAAGACTATAAAAAAATTATGGACAAATTTAAATCAAATTCTTCTATACAGTGTGTTTATGGTTCAAGAGTGATGGGTGCTGGAAAAAGAATAAGACCAAAAAAAATAATTTTTATATTTACAATTTTTGCTAATAAATTGTTAACTCTAATAAGTAATTTATTAAATAGTCAAAACCTAACTGATGCACATACTTGTTATAAGGCATTTAGAACCGATATATTTAAAAAAATAAAATTAGAGAGAGACGGTTTTGATTTTTGTCCAGAAATAACTTCAAAAATATCAAACATTGGTATTAAAATTTATGAAGTTCCAATAAGTTATCATGCCAGAACTTACGAAGATGGAAAAAAAATAAAATTAAAAGATGCTTTTTACGCGCTTTATACTCTGATTATAAATATATAATTTATTTATGAATATTTTAAAATTTATTTTTAGATTTATTCTCTCATATAATTTTATGAAGAAATATTCAAGAAAAGTATTAATGTTTGTAACAAATATTTTTTTTTATAAAAAAAAAAAGATTGAAATCATTTGGTGACTTTTCTTTGTACTTAGATCTAAAAGAATATACAGCATGGAGTTATTTTTTTAAAAAACAAGAAAAAGAAGAAGAAATATTCTTAAGAAAAGTTATAAAGGGTACAGATAATATATTAGATATTGGTGCTAATTTAGGATTTTATTCATTACTTTTCTCATCTTTAGCACCAAATGGAAAAATTTTTTCATTCGAACCTTCAACTACCAATTTTGAAAAACTTTCTGAAAATATTGAATTGAATAAAAGAATTAATATTAAAACATTCAAAATGGCAATCTCAAATAAAATTGGAAACTCAAAATTATATTTAGCAGGTAAAGAAAATTTAAATGATGGAGGAAATTTTATTGATGAAAATAAAAAAAATTATGATTTTAAAACAATTGAATTTGAGAATGTTCAAACTGATACTCTAGACAATTTTTTAGATAAAAAGATACCTTTTCAACTAGCAAAGATAGATACAGAGGGACATGAGATAAACGTTCTTAAGGGAATGACATATTTATTAGAAAATAATTTAAAATTTTTATTGATAGAAACTGGCACAAATTTTAATGAAATATCTTTATTTTTAGATAAATATAATTTTAAGGTCCTTAAAAAAGGGAATTTAAATTCTATATTTGAAAAAGTTTAGTCTAAATTATTTCTGAATGATTTAATTAAATTTTTTAATTATTAAAATTTTATTTCTGTTGCTTTCTTTTCTAAAACCAGATGGTTTGATAAAATCAATTATTGCTGCTTTTTCTTTTAACCAATCTAATATTAGATATGGAAATAATTCAGTTTCAATTGCACAAGGGTCTGTTTTTACTTGTCTTCTTTTACCATTACTAGTGTTGTGATCCACAAATATAAAGCCACCTTTTTTTATATATTTTAACCAAATATTAAATGTTTTTTTTGGGTCAGTTGTATGGTCTATGGAATTAGTATAAACGAAATCAAATTTATTTTTCCACCTCTTGTTATAATTATTAAAATTCCACATTACACCATGTTTAAATTTTTTAATTGTTGGAGATATATCTGTACCTATCACTCTTGATTTTTTTCTTAGATATTTTAAAAAGTAATACACTTCTTTGTTATCTCTTACACCCATACAAATTCCATTTAATTTAGTTTTTTTTGATCTGTTTAAGTATTGAGAAATTTTTTTTATATCTTTTTCATCTACATATGATGCATTATTTGATAATTGTAATAAATTTCTCTGTATTTGAATTTTTTTATAATCACTTGTGCTTTTTTGTTTTAAAACAAAAAATAGTTTTTGGTTTTTTGAAAATAAATCAATTATAAATATACTTCTGGAATTTACGTTTATTGTATGAATTAACTTTGTATAGAAGCTTTTATAAAAGAATCTTAGGATAGATGTAATCATTAAATGTATCCTAAATTAAATTTTTTGTAATTTTTATGATTTTTAATTTTATTTAACATATCATTATGTTTATGCTCAATTGTATCTGGAAATTTTTTATTGTGTAATTCTATAATACAATTATTAAATTTATCTGAATGTTTTAATAATTCATCATATATTTCGTATTCAGCACCCTCAATATCAATTTTTACTAAGTCTACCGGTCCAGTTATTGAAATTATATTTTCAAAAGTTATACACTTAATTTGAATGGATTTTTCATTTGAAACATTAATTTTACTTTTTAGTATTGAACTGGCTTGACTATCAGTTTTAATTTCTTTTGTAATTTTATCCTCCTTAAGGTAAAGATTAAAAGTACCACTTGTAGAGTTAACACCCAAATTAAAACACTCAAGATTTTTATATTTTTTTTTTTCTCTAAAATTTCAGAATATAAATTTGGATTTGGTTCAAATGCGAAAACTTTACAACCTTTTTTCAAAAAAAACTCTGAAATAGTTCCATCATGTGCTCCTAAATCTATTACGCTTGATTTATGATTGAGTTGATAAATGTCCAATTTTTTAAATACATCTGAATTTGGATTTTTAATCCTAAAATTTATGTAGTTTTTAATTTTTTTAATTATGTCCATAAAAGTAATAAATTTTTGGAGTTATTTATGAAAATAGTTATAAATTTAATTATTTTAATTACTACGAAATATTTTTAAAAACTATGTAATTTATGGTTTTTTCATTGTTTACAATATGAATTAATTAGGTATAAGTCACACGCCGGTGATTATTGCGTAGGTGTTATACCCGATCCCATTCCGAACTCGGAAGTCAAGCCCTTCTGCGCCGATGGTACTTTGTCTTAAGAC
>MDTB01106003.1_pt1 | contig 36915 bp, 38 predicted proteins | sample 811161 | NCBI WGS metagenome assembly MDTB01 (sample SAMN05326650, study PRJNA326480) | marine metagenome | isolation source: seawater | place: Mediterranean Sea | collected 2009 | reverse complement strand
TTCGTTTCAAATTTTGATGATTCATTTAATTACACTTTTGGATATTATTGGTATGACGATACAACTGACAATGAATACAGAGTTCAGACTATGGGAACACAATTAATTGGTGATTTTGGAGCTCATCCATATGCACCTGTTCTCTTCGGTTTGACTGGTTTAGATTATTCAAATAAAGGTGGTTTTGCTTTTTATGATCAGTTGCTGAGACTTATGGCAGTTATTCCAAGTGTTCAACAAGTTCAAGCAGGTTTAATAACTGATCCAGCTACTGCACAAGGCATATTAACTGCTTATGGTACTTTAGTTGCAACAATCAATGCTATGCCTGATATGACAGTTCCAGTTGATCTTAGAGGTACATTAAGTGATCAACATGTAAGAACAAAATCTCAAGCACTTTATGGTGAGCTTTATTTTGATTTAAATGAGAACACAATGCTGACTGTTGGTGCTAGATATGATGACTTCCTTGTAGATAGTTCAAACTTTAATGACCTAGTTGGAAGACAATATGTAGCAAGAGGTGGAAATGCTTATGCTAATCCTAGAGATATTCCAGGAATGCTTCAAAAAAGAACGGTTTCTGATACATCTTCTTCATATAAAGTAGCCCTTCAACATTATCTAAGTGAAGATGTAATGGTTTATGGAAGTTATACAACTGCCACAAAAGCAGGTGGTGTAAATGCTGGTTCAAGTTCTAGTACTTACGATCCAGAAGAGACTGGTGTATTAGACTTTGGTCTGAAAGGTATTTTCCTTGATGGAGCTATGTTACTTAATATGAATATATTTAGAAATGACAACAAAGGCATGCTTCTTGCAGCTATCGTGGATGATGCAAGTATTAACTATAACTTAGATGCTGAAATTACTGGTTTTGAAGGGCAAATGTCATTCTTCCCATCAGAGACTACTCAGATTCAATTTAGTTGGTTAGCTATTGATAATGAAATAACTTCTGATACCAGCATTATTAATTATCTAAATCCTGTTGGAGGCCAACTTGTTGCCTATCTTGGTGCGCTAGATCCAAATGGAACTGGTGCTGTTACTGGTGCAGCGTTTTCAAATGGTTTAAATTTATTTAAATCAGGTGGATTTAATTGTTTAGCTCCTCAATTCGCTCCTGCAGCAGGTATACCATGCCCAGTAGCTCAAGGTATTCCATCAAGCCTAAAAGGAAATAAACTTCCTAATACTGCTGAACTTGAATATAGCTTATCTTTCACTAAAGTATTTCCTACTAGTAATGGTGAAACTTCAGCAAGATTGTCCTATAGATATAGAGATGAATCTAATTCAAGTGCCTTTGAGGAAGCAAGAATGGCAATTCCTGATAATAAATACTTTGACATGCTTGTTAAGTTCACACCAAATGATAGTGATTGGTATGTTGCTCTATATGGCAAAAATATAGCAGACGACAGACAATTACAGTTCTTAAGAACTGCAAGTAATTTGCAAGGTGGACAACTTTACGGCTCCTTCTCTGATCCAAGAACATGGGGCCTGCAGTTTGGATTTGAATTTTAATTATTAGGTAATTAAATAGATTGAAGCCCAGTACTATACTGGGCTTTTTTTTGTATACAATATACACATGAAACCGCTTCCATATATTCACGATACCATAAAAGTTTCAAAAGAAATGTGTGATCATAATGGACATATGAATGTTAATTATTATTACAAGTTATTTGATAGCACTTATACATCTTTCTATATTGATGAATTAAATTTTGGTCAAGAATATATTGAAAAAGGCTTTTCCACCTTTACGCTAGAGGATAACATCAGATACTTAAAAGAATTTAGATTAGATGAGTCAGTTCATCCCTCATTTATTCTAAACAAAGTTAATAAAAAATTAATGCATTTTGTAGGAATACTTCAAAATAAAAACTCTGAAATTGCGGCAATTTTTGAGACAATATTGGGTCATATTGATCTTAAAAAAAGAAAAATTGTTGATTTTCCAGACGACAAATTTCAACATATCTCAAAAGTATGCACTCAACAAAATTTAAATACTGAAATTCCATTTGAAATTAAACTTTATATAAAAGACATAGATGCGTAATTTATTATTACTATTAGTTTCTTTTTCATCACTTTCAATTTTTAGTTTTGAATTTAGTGCAATGACTTACAATGCCCAGAATCTTTTTGATACCCTTGATGATCCAAAGAAAAATGATAAAGCCTATCTACCAATTGAGCTAAAAAAATCAGAAAAGCATATAAATTCATGTCAATATATAAGAGTTAAGTCCTGGAAGGATGAGTGCTTATATCTTGATTGGAATCAGGATACTAAGAATGCAAAATTGCTTAATTTAGCTACTGAGATACTCAAATATAATGATTCTGGTCCTGATGTTTTAGCCCTTCAGGAAGTTGAAAACTTAAATATATTGACTCAACTATTTAAATTGCTAGAACCATATGGCTACAAAGATCTTATGCTTATAGAGGGCAAAGACTATAGGGGTATAGACACAGCATTTATTACCAAATTTAAAATTCAAGATTCTCAATTGCACTATATTTCATTTACAGGAAAAAATGAAAATAAAGATACCAGACCAATTTTAGAAATAACACTAAATATAAATGATAAAAAACTAAAGATATACAATGTTCATTTTCCTTCAGGGTTTTATGATGTTTCAATGAGACTTGATTCTCTAAATAAACTAAGAGATCTTCTAAAAAGTCACCAGTATCCCTCAATAGCCCTTGGTGATTTCAATATAAATAGCAAAGAGGATAAAAAATTTAATATCTATAAATCTGAAGAGACAGTCTGGATGGTATCTCATCTTAGTGGCTGCAAAAATTGTAAAGGAACACATTACTACGGTTATGATAAAAGCTGGAGCTTTCTAGATGCTATTTTTTTATCAAAAGATAGAGGTATAAGATATATACCAGATAGCATCACCGTTCACTCAACACCCTCAAACTCATACAATGACACTGGAAGACCAATAAGATTTAATCCAATAGAAAAAGATGGAGTATCAGACCATCTTCCTATAGTTGCTAAATTTGAATTTGATTAGTATTTAAAACAATTACTCTTCATGACACATGCAGTCTAGATTTTGACATGTTCGATAATTACCAAAGTGCGCATATGCAATAATTATAGAGCCCACAAGAGTTAAGCCCTTTTCACCAAATTCACCAAGAAGAGATTCACCAATAGTAATTGCAAGAATGAGAATTGATAGACCAATCACACCTGTAATAAGAAATGAAAAAGTTTTATGATTTTTATAACCGAGCATTAATGCAAGAATGCTGATCGGTATGGTTAATGACAATATTAAATAATGTATTAGCTCACTTTCCATTGAAAATGATGAAACTCCATATGAAAAAATAAGAAGAGTTGGAGCAAGAAAACAATGCAGTACACATGCCAGAGATAGACTAATAGCTATCTTATCTGAAGGTATTTGCGCTTTTAACATTTATTGTCGCCAGCCGCCCCTATCAAATATTCTTAGGTAGGTAAGCTGATCATGGTCTGAATCATTAACAACTTTACAGTAATCTCCCGACTCAACAAGAACAACATCTCCAGCAGATAGTTCATAAGAATCTTTATGTTCAATTCCATATGAAGGATTTGAACCATGACCTTCGTCAGAATTCATATATTCAACAACTTCCATAGTTCCTCTTCCATTAGTAATAATATAAACAACATCTGAATCAATAAGTTTATGTCCAATTGTTGATTTGCCAGGCTGAATAACAGTCTTACTAGCAATAATTCTATGAAGAAGATCATTTGACCACACAGTGTAGTCATCTGTGACCTTTTGTGGCGAACCACCAATTCTAAAATTCGTATATTTTTTAGCCATAATAATTTCCTTCGCTAATTATAATTATTTGTAATGAATATGCCAGTATATATTCTTAATAAGGGTGTCGCTATTAAACATAATTTACTATACTTAATGATATTTATATTCATCATATAGAGGAGAAATTTCAATGAGTAAAACATATTCAAATCCAGAAACAATCGGACTTCATGCAGGATGGAGAAAAGATGAGAATACTAATTCAGTAGCAGTTCCTATTCATCAAACAACTAGTTTTCAATTCGATGATACCGAACATGCAGCTAATTTGTTTGCATTGTCTGAGTTAGGAAATATATATTCTAGAATTATGAATCCAACCTGTGCGGTCTTGGAGGACAGAGTTGCCGCCCTTGAAGGTGGGGTAGGAGCTTTAGCCGTTGCATCTGGCCAAGCAGCTTCTGCAGTAGCCATTCAAAATTTAGCTTCAAATGGAGATAATATTGTGGCGTCTGCTCATTTATATGGAGGCACTTATAATCTTTTCAAAAATGTTTTCTCTGATATGGGTATTGAAGTAAGGTTTGTAGATCCAGCTGATCCAAATAATTTCGCAGAGGCAACAGATGATAAGACAAGAGCATATTATGGTGAGGTATTACCAAATCCAAGTTTTGAAGTATTTCCAATATCTGAAGTTGCTGAAATAGGAAGACCATTAGGAATTCCATTGATTGTTGACAATACTGCTGCTCCAGTAATTTGTAAGCCTTTTGATCATGGCGCAGCTATCTCAATGCATTCTACAACGAAATTTATTGGTGGGCATGGAACTTCAATTGGAGGAATAATTGTTGATAGTGGTAATTTTGATTGGGAGGCTGTACCAGAAAGGCAGCCAGCTTTAAATACTCCTGATCCTTCATACGGAGGCGCTGTTTGGACTGAAGCAGTAAAACCTCTTGGACCAATAGCTTATATATTAAAAGCCAGAACAACTATATTAAGAGATATGGGTGCTGCAATGAGTCCATTTAATGCATTTATGTTTATTCAAGGATTAGAGACGCTCGCATTGAGAATGCGTGAGCACAGCAGTAATGCTGAAAAAGTTGCTCAATATCTATCTAATCATGATTCTGTTGAAAGAGTTAGCTATCCTTCTTTAATGGATGGTTATGCAAAAGAAAGATCTGAAAAATATTTGACTAGGGGTAATGGTGGTCTAATGGGTTTTGAAGTAAAAGGTGGAAGAGAAGCCGGAGAAAAGTTCATTAATGCCTTGGAGATGGTTTACCACGTTGCAAATATTGGTGACTCAAGAAGTTTAGCTATACATCCCGGTAGTACGACTCATAGTCAACTCAATGAGGAAGAGTTATTAGCAGCTGGTATTACACCAGGCTATGTCAGGCTTTCGATTGGTCTTGAGCATGTTGATGATATCATTGCTGACTTTGAGCAAGCTCTATCCAAGATCTAATATATTTTGAACCAAGAATTAATTACTTATATAGTTCTTGGTTCACATGAAAGATTAAAAGGACTAAAAGCTACTACTAGTTCAAGTAAAGAAGAATATATATTTGCTAATTTTTCTGAAAATGAAACATTTGAAGAAACTATAGATACTATTGTATTTAATTCTAAGGGTAACCTTATAGTTTTTTTGCCCCCATCATCATTTCCATGCTTAAAATCTAAAAAAGTATTAAAAAAAATATCTATGATTGATCGATCTTCATGGGGTTGGTTTGAGTATGATGAGAGAAAAAATGATTTTATACAGAATCTTAAAAAAATTTCATCAGCTATGCGAAGTATACCAAATATAGAACAAGGCATATATTTCACCAAAAGATTATATTTTTCAGTTGGAGGTATTGGTAAATTTGGAATATCTCCATTTAAAGAAATATCAAAAAGATTTTATTCAAGAATTGATCCACAAAAACCTTTACCAGCTCTTATAATAAGAACTAAAAATTTAGACCTATTCCAAAAATGAATAATGAAACTCTCATACAAGCAGAAAACATAGCTTTCAAGATTAATGGGAACAAACTTTTTCATAATCTTTCTTTTGCCCTCGAAAAAGGAGAGGCGCTTCAGATTGTTGGTTCAAATGGATCAGGTAAGTCAACTTTAATCAGAATCATTTTAGGCATAACGAAACAAACCAAAGGAAACATCGATTATAAAAATAATATCAATGTGTCATATTTGGGACATAAGAATGCTTTAAAAAGTTATCTTTCTGTTTACGATAATTTGATGCTTCAAGAATTAAATAATCATAAGGAACTCAATATCCTGCTTGAAAGACTTGAACTTAAAAATTTATTAGATGTTACTGTCGGTAATTTGTCCTATGGCCAACAGAAGAAACTAGCCATGTTAAGAGTTTTTTTAAATAAATCTAACTTAATAGTTTTAGATGAGCCGTTTGTAGGTCTTGATTCAAAAGCATTTGATATTGTGCAAGATTTTTTAATAAAAGAGATCAATTCAGGTAAATCATTAATTTTTACGTCTCATATTGATTGCAATATTGAATCAAAAATACTTAATTTAAGATAATTATGAAGATATTTTATTTAGAATATTTAAAACTTAGGAAGAAAATAAGAAACTGGCTTGGACCAATCTTGATATTTATTCTAATTATGATTGCATACCCCCTGACCGTAGAGTTTCTTGAAAATGATCTTGAGAAAGGGTTCTATTCATTGCTATGGATTTCAATTCTTTTATCTATGATGTTAGCAACAGAGGATATATTTTTAGAGGATTATAATGATGGTTCTCTTGAACAAATTATTATAGCCACTTCTTCATTTCCTATCATGATAGCGAAGAAGGCCTTGATATATTGGCTAATGATTGGGTTGCCAATCTCTCTTATGAGTTTTTTATTTTCACTAGGCATAACGCAAAATTTTATTTTAAGTTTATATATATTACCTTTGGCTATGATTTCTTCTTACATTTTTTTAAATTTATTTATTTTTGGAAGCGCACTTAGTTTAAATAAGGGATCTGTTCTTGGAGCTATAATAACAATGCCTTTAGCGCTTCCAGTTTTAATAGTCTTAGGCAAAAGCATAATAGCGGTTCAATTTGGTATAAATTATCTTGAGTTTTTACTCTTATTATTAGGCTGCTTATCTATTATAATTACTACGATACCCTTTATAGTATCTTACGTAATTAAAGCTCATTTAGAGTAATTTTACATCAGCACACGTTTAAAAAAAGTGATTAAAAAGTTTATACACCAATTTGCTTCACCAAAGACCTATTTATTTCAAATCAATAGGTTTTATAAATATATTTTTTACCTCTCACTTGCTATATATATATTTTCCATAATATGGGGCTTATTTTTTACGCTCGAGGATAAAGTTCAGGGTAACTCTTATAGAATTATTTTTCTCCACGTACCTGCAGCTTTTTTATCTCAGTCACTTTATATTGCTATGGCAGTTGCAAGCGTCACCTATCTAGTTTGGAGGGTAAAGCTTGCTGCATACTTAATCGTTGCAATAGCTCCAATAGGCGCAATGCTAACTTTTATAGCTCTATCTTCCGGATCGATTTGGGGAATACCAACATGGGGCACATGGTGGCAGTGGGATGCAAGAATGACTTCAACTTTGATACTATTCATTATGTATCTTGGACTAATCTCCTTGCACAGCTCATTTAATAATCAAGAGAAAGCTGACAAGTTATTATCTTGGCTGGTTATAGTTGGGTCTGTGAACATCCCTATTATAAAAAAATCAGTTGAATGGTGGAGCACTCTTCATCAAACATCTTCAGATAAATTTGGAGAAAACTCTAATATAGACCCATCAATGCTATATCCACTAATTGGTTCAATAATTGGGTTTTTTGGTTTAATTGTTTGTTTAGTTATTATTTCGTCTAAAGTTCAAATCATTAAAAGAGAATCTGCTAAATCATGGGTTAAAGATTATGTTTAATTCAGCATTTAAATCCGTGGAGGAAGCCATATATATGAATGGACATGGCATTTATGTATGGAGCGTTGTTGCTATTGTGACTTTTTGTTTAGTTTGCTCTTTCATATATTACAAAATACAAATTAAAAGATTAAAAAAAAAATTAGATGAATCAAATTAGAAAAAAGAGACTACTTACTATCATGTTTGTTTTTCTATTTTCAGCTTCAGGAATATCTTTAATTCTATACTCATTAAATTCTAATCTTGATTATTTTTTTACTCCAACTGAAATTAAGCAAAGAGATATACCATCTGAAAAAAGAATAAAACTTGGTGGAATGGTGCTTGAGGGCTCTGTAAAAAGAAATGCCAATGAGATATTTTTTACCATAACTGATTATGAAAATTCTATAACCGTTGTATTCTCAGGAATTGTTCCAGATTTATTCAAAGAGGGAAGTGGAGTTGTAGCATTAGGTTTCATGGAAAATGAGATATTTTATGCAAAAGAAGTCTTAGCAAAACATGATGAAAACTATATACCCCCTAATTTAGATATCAAAAATGATAATTGAGGTATCGCATTTTCTATCAATTATATCTACAGGATTGTTTTTCTTAGTTGGTTGTTTTTCATTAACAATTAAAAATAATTCATATGTTACAAGCCTTATTAGTAGGACATATTCTCATGCTTTTTTATTCTTGTTCATATCTTTTTTAACTTATGTTTGGTTGGCTGCGACCGATAATTTTAGCGTTCAATATATTTATAATCACTCCAATTCTGATCTTCCGGTCTTCTATAAAATTTCCTCTATTTGGAGTGCTCATGAAGGCTCAATGTTTTTGTGGATATTCTTTTTATCTGTATGGGGTTTTGTATTTAACATTGCCATTAAAAATAATCAGATTCTAAAACCCAAAACAATCGGCATTATTTCCTTGATTTTGGTTGGGTTCCTATTGTTTCTTCTAATAACATCAAATCCTTTTACCACCATATTACCAATAGCACCTCTAAATGGCGCAGACATAAATCCAGTACTTCAAGATCCTGCCTTAGCAATTCACCCACCAACCCTGTATTTAGGTTATGTGGGCTTTGTTATCCCATTTGCATGCTCGATTGCTTTTTTAATCAATGGTGATCCTGATATCAAATGGGAAAAATTAGTCAGAAAATGGTCTGTCTCTGCTTGGGTTTTCTTAACTGTTGGAATTACGTTAGGAAGTTGGTGGGCTTATTATGAATTAGGTTGGGGCGGGTACTGGTTTTGGGATCCGGTTGAAAATGTTGCCTTGATGCCATGGTTAGCGGCAACAGCCTTACTGCATTCGTTAAATGTTTCAATAAAGTCTTCTCATCTAAGAACATGGACTATATTGCTATCAATCACTGTTTTTTCTTTGAGCCTTTTTGGAGCATTTATAGTAAGGTCTGGAATAATTGACAGTGTTCATTCATTTGCCAATGACCCACAAAGAGGACTATATTTGTTAGCATTTATCTCAGTTATAGTATTAAGCTCATTGTGTCTTTTTATTTCAAGATTCTCCATAATTAAAAACTTGAGCAATATCAAAATATTTTCAAAAGAGTCATTTATATCTATAAATAATATTTTTTTTGGTACTTTAACTTTTTCAATAATGCTGGGAGTAGTATATCCACTTATCTATGAGTATCTTTTTGATCAAAAGATAAGTGTCGGAGCACCTTTTTACAATGCAATATTTATACCAATAGTCATATTAGCCTCTTTATTTTTATTCTTTTCAATTGATTCAAAGTGGTCTAGGAATATAGGCTTAAAAATTTTTACAAAGCCAATAGGATTATCACTGTTATTATCGGTCTCTGTCACCACAATAATATTCTTTTATTTTGAAGTATCAAAAATATTTATATTGCTTTCTGTATTTACAGGATTGCTAGTTATCTTCAGATATCTAATAGAAATTTGGTTTTCTTTATTTTATAAAAAATACCTTAATCCTTTTAGCGCGATTGCTCATTTGGCATTAGGATTACTTTTAGTATCAATTTCTTTAAATAGTTTATTAAGTACGGAAAGAGCTTTAAACATTAAGATAAATGAATTTGAAAATTATAAAGATTTAAAAATTTATTTTAATGATCTGAGAGTTAATAAAGGATCAAATTATGATGCTATAAGGGCTGAATTTTACATAGAAGACAAAAAGGGCAATGGTTTTAATTTAAGTCCAGAAAAAAGGAGATATTTCACAAGAGGCCAAATAACAACCGAAACAGCTATACATGTAACTCCAATAAAGGACGTATATCTTACGATAGGAGACCAGCTTGATGATGGTAGCTGGATTGTTAATATACAAATTAATTTTTTGATTAGATGGATATGGTTTTCTGCTTTTTTAATGGCATTCGCTGGAATAATACTAATATCATCAAGAAGGAGGATATAATTTATGAAAAAACTACTGCAATTATCAATCATTATTCTTCCAGTTTCATTTTTTTTAATCTTTTTTATTTTGTTAACTGAAGAAAATCAGTTTCCTGGTGCAGATTATAGAGAGTTTGATTTACCAGTTTTTGAGCTTAAAATTTTAAATAATGATGTTTCCATTGCTAACTCTGATCTTGAGGGCGACTATGTCATAAATGTATGGGCGAGTTGGTGCATAACTTGCAGGATTGAACACCCATATTTAGCTAGCCTAGCCAAAAATGGTATACCAATCATTGGTATCAATTATAAAGATGAGAAAATCGATGCTCTTGAGTGGCTATCTAAGTATGGAAACCCTTATCAAGTAACTGTTCAGGATTATAAAGGAACACTTGCTTTAGATATGGGAGTTACAGGGGCGCCAGAGACTTTTTTAGTGAACAAGGGAAAAATAGTTGCGCACTATGAGGGAGAAATAAATGATTATGTGTGGAATCAAGTATTCGATCCAATTATTCAAGAAAGGGGAATGTTTAAATGAAAATCAAGTACTTTTTTTTAGCTTTCCTATCTTTTTCAATTTTTTCTGGAACTGTTTATGAGTTTTCTAGTGATGAGGATGAAAAAAGATTTAACAAACTTATTAAAGATATCAGATGCCCAAAATGCACTTCTGGCTCACTTTCAAGCTCAAATGCCCCTATATCTGAAGACTTGAAATTAAAAATTGCAGAAATGATAAATGAAGGCAAGACTAATATTGAAATAAAAGAATATGTTGCTTTAAGATTTGGCAAAGATTCATTATATGAACCAGAGCTTAGTAAAGAGACATATTTACTATGGTTTTCACCATTTTTAGTATTGCTTATTGGATTACTTTTCTTCTTATTTAGGATTAGAAAGAATTCTTAATGTTTATATTTTACCTATTAACTTTTTTTGCTGCATTACCAATAGTAGCTTATCTACTTAGCCAAAAAACCAGCAATAAAGGAATTATTTTTGGCTATGCCACATTAATATTATCATTTTGTTTGATTATTTTTGTAAGTAAATTTTCCCTACTTGGAAGTGCAAACAAACAATTACTGAATTCTAAGATAATGGATCAGATCTACATTGACTCTAAGATATCACAACAATATTTAAAAGAGATTGAGATTACATTAGATCAAGATGAAGTGAAGGGGTGGATGATTGCGTTGATTTCAAGATCTATTGAATTAAATAAATTAAATTCTGCCGAGACATTGATTGGTTTTTCAGAAAAATTTTTCTCATCTAATAATGAAAAAATAGTATTTTATGGACTATACGCCGGGTTAAGAGATGCTAAGTTTCCCAAATTTAAGAATGTAAGCTTTGAAATACTTAAGGATTCAGAACTTCCTTGCTCAATTTCCAATGGATCGATCAACCTTTTTATTAAGAACGCTCCAGATATACCTATCGCTAAGCAAGATTTTAAAAATATTGAAGAAATTATCATAACCAATTCTAAAAGCATCATTCCTGGATTTGATTTAGCTTCTGCGCATTTAAATTATGCATCTGTAGAATTTGAAATTAATGTCTACTGCAAAGAAAATACTGACGAGTTTTATTTACGAAATTTAATTGTATTAGATCAAGAAAATCTTATTAACGCATATAAAATTGATTTAAATGAATGGTTAAAAAAATCACAAGAGTTATAATATTGAAGTAAAAAGAAAACTCTTATAATGCAGCTAAAACATATAAAACTTTCAGGTTTTAAAAGTTTCGTTGATCCAACGAAAATATCCTTTCCAACAAACATGGTTGGAGTTGTCGGTCCTAATGGTTGCGGTAAATCAAACGTTATAGATGCTGTTAGATGGGTTTTAGGAGAGCTGTCAGCAAAAAATCTAAGAGGGGAATCAATGGTAGATGTTATCTTCAATGGTTCAGAAAAAAGGAAGGCCTCTGGACAATGCAGCATTGAATTATTATTTGATAATTCAAGTGCAAAGATTGGTGGTGAATATGCATCTTTCAATGAAGTTTCAATAAAAAGAGTTATGACTAGAGATGCTCAATCTGATTATTATATTAATAATACAAAATGCCGAAGAAAAGATGTCCAAGATATATTTCTAGGAACAGGTCTTGGCCCAAGCTCATATGCGATTATTGAACAAGGCATGGTAAGCAAACTTGTAAGTGCTAAACCAGATGAGCTTAGAACTCACATAGAAGAAGCAGCAGGAGTATCAAAATACAGGGAAAGAAGGAAAGAAACAGAGTCTAGGATCAAAAGGACGAAAGAGAATTTATCTAGGGTTAAAGATATTAAAGATGAAATAGCAAGATTAATTAAAAGATTAGAAAATCAGGCCAAAGCTGCAGAAAAATATAAATTATTAAAAAAAGATAAAGCTAAATTAGAATTAGATAAAGCAATTTTATTTTCTATAGAGGCTAAAAATAATAGAGATAGTCTGCAAAAAAATCTGGACTCATATAATCGCGATTTAAAAATCAAGAATGCTGAATGTGAGACGATTCAATCTCAAATAGATCAATATAGGACTGAGAATGACTCCATATTAGGTGAGTATGAAATAGCTCAAAAGAATTTTTATGCTGTTGGTGCAGAAATTGCAAAAAGAGAAGCCAATTTACAAAATATTAATAAATCAGAATCTGAAACGAAATACAGTCTTCAAAAAGCTAAGCAAAATTATGAAAAGGCCAAGCAAAGTGAAAAAAACTTTGATGAATTAAGCCCAAGTGAAAAAGCAATGCACATTTTGAATGACATTATCAATATAATAGATAAGCACGGGATAAATAACGAAAGTATAAGAGATAAAACTTTAGAGTTAAAAAAGCTTTTAGTGGATATTCTTAATATAGCATCAGCACAGTCAAAATCCCTCACTGAAGAGTACCTATCAAGGCAAAATGAACTAGAAAGTCAGATTGATGAAGCTGAAAAGCTCAAAGATTCTATTGAAGAAGAAATGAAAGAATTTGTTGGTAGAAGCTCTAGTGCTGAGTCAGTGCTAATAGATCTTAGACAAAAACAATCCAAATTTAATGAAGAGTTGCGCGATCTTGAAAATAAAAAATCAATTGCAGATCTAGATTCTAGATCCATTTCAGAAAAAATTACTGATGTTCGTGTCGAACTGAATACATATGAAATTAATCTTGAGAATTCTAATAAAAAAATTAAAGAAGCTGGTATTGATATTGATTCTATAGATTTTTCTATTTATGAAAATACTACATTTGAAGAAATAGAGGATAAGCTAATGAATACTGAAGCTAAGATAATTAGGCTTGGCGCCATAAATCTAGCTGCGCCAGAGGAAATTGCAGAAGAATCAAAAAGAAAAGAAGAGCTAGATGAGCAATACGATGACCTTGTTGAGGCACTCGATAAGCTTACGGCAGCTATCAAGAAAATAGATAATGAGACTAAAACTATATTCAAAGATAGCTTTGATGCGGTAAATGCTAGACTTAAAGAAATGTTTCCTAAATTATTTGGTGGCGGAATGGCTGAATTAACGTTAACAGACGATGATGCTTTAAATGCAGGCGTTGTCTTAATGGCAAGACCTCCAGGTAAGAAGAATTCATCAATTTCACAACTATCTGGTGGAGAAAAAGCCCTCACAGCTTTGGCTTTAGTATTTGCAATATTTGAATTAAACCCTGCACCATTTTGTCTGCTTGATGAAGTTGACGCGCCACTCGATGATTTAAATACCTTAAGATTTATAAATATGGTTGAAGAAATGTCTAAATCAGTGCAATTTATATTCATAACTCATAACAAAGTTTCAATGGAAAGAAGTGACTATCTTATGGGAGTTACAATGCAAGAAGCCGGTGTATCAAGAATGGTATCAGTAGATGTAAGTCAAGCACTTCAACTAGCTGATTCATAGATGGGAAATTCTGAAATTTATTTAATTGGGATAGCGGTATTATCTTTTTTGATAATTGTTTTTTTGTTTATTAGAAAAATTACAAATTCAAACAAATTAAAAGTTAAAATCGAAACAGTCCCTGATTCACTAGAATTAATGGAAGAGGATAATAGCTTGCCTGAAGAAGAATCAATAGAACTGTATGAATCTCCAGAAAGTCAGGAGTTGGCATGTTTTTATTTAATATCTATTGATAAATCAATGTTTGATATAAATCAAATATTTGGATTTTTATCTAACTATGGTGCAAAAATTAAGAATAAATATTTTTCTTTAGTTGATGAGAATGGCATAGAAAAATTTAGAGTGGTTAATGCTCTAAATCCTGGAACTTTTGAAAATGATACAAAAACATTTGCGGTTGTGGTTGTCAGTAATTTAAGTTTAGTTTCTGATGCAGTTATGACTGTAAAAGATATGGTAGAGTTTTCTGTTAACTTTTCTGAAAAATTTCATGCAACACTTTGTGATGAAGAGAGAACACCAATAACAAAGCAAATGATTGCTCATATAGAGTCAAGAGCCCAAGATATAGAAAGAATTAACCAACTGAATAAAAATGAAAATTAAATGATAAATTCGTGGGAAATAATAAAAGAGCTTGAAAGCAATAACAGTCGATTATTTAAAGAGGGAGTTATTGAAAATTATATTAAAGACCAAGACTTTCAAGAAGGTCTTGCTATGTGCCTAGATCCATTAGTTACCTTTGGTGTAAAACAGGTTCCAGAAAGTGAAAAAGATGGTGATGGACTAAGTTGGAAGGATTTTAAAGTTTCTGCAACTTTATTGATTGAAAGAGACAAAACTGGTCACGCTGCCAGAGATCTAATAATTGAATTGATGAATATTTCTACAAAAAATCAATGGAACAATTGGTATAGAAGAATCTTAATTAAAGATCTTAGATGTGGAGTAAGCGAAAAAACAGTTAATAATGTTGCAAAGAAAATGGATTTAAAATTTCGTGTACCAGTATTTTCCTGTATGTTAGCTCATGATGGCGCAAAGCATCCAAAAAAAATTAAGGGTGACTGTTTAGTTGAATATAAATATGACGGCGTTAGAGTAATTGCCATTGTTAAGAAAGGTAAAGCTACTTTATATAGCCGTAATGGAAAAATATTTCATAACTTTGTACATATTGAAAACGCTTTAAGTAAACCTGAATATAATAATATTGTCTTTGATGGAGAGATTATGAGCAATGACTTTCAGGCATTAATGAAACAAGTCTATAGAAAATCTGGAGCTAAAACAGAAGACGCATATCTTGCGTTATTCGACATACTCCCGCTAAAAGAATTCAATGAAGGAAAAAGCAAACTTAATTCCTTTGAAAGGAAGCAGGAATTAAAAAAATTATCAAAAACTTTTGTAAATGAAATAAAACTCGTTGAGTATGAAATAATAAACTTTGATGATGAAGAGGGGCAGGAAAAATTTTTAGAAATGAATAAAGAGGCTCTCGATAAAGGATTTGAGGGCTTGATGATAAAACCAAGTGAAAATTATTATGAATGCAAAAGAAGTCATGCTTGGTTAAAAATTAAACCTTTTATAGAAGTAACATTAAAAGTTTTAGACATTCAAGAGGGCACTGGTAAGCATGAGGGCAAGCTTGGTGCATTTTCAGTTGAAGGGGAGGATGGTGGAAAATTCTTCTCATTAAGCGTAGGAAGCGGCCTTACTGATGATCAGAGAGAGAAATATTGGGCGGCTAAAGATGAGCTTATTGGAAGGCTTATAGAAGTTAGAGCTGATGCGATAACAAAAAGTTTTGAGGGTGAGCATTACAGTCTAAGGTTCCCAAGATTTAAAAGCTTTAGAGGATTTGATAAAGATGAGAAAATTTAAATTTACATCTATATTACTTATAATCCCAATCTTAGTTATTCAATCTTGTGTTTCCAAACCACCAGAAAATCCAGACAATATTTGTTTAATTTTTAAAGAAAAAAAGAGCTGGTACAAAGCTGTAATTCGAAGTGAAAAAAGGTGGAAGATTCCCCCATACGTATTAATGTCATTTGTGCATCAAGAATCTAGCTTTAAAGCTGATGCAAAACCAGAAAGAGAAAAGTTGCTTGGATTTATACCTTGGTTTAGACCATCTTCAGCTGTTGGTTATTCTCAAGCTCTTACAAAAACATGGGAAGATTATAAAGATGAAACTGGAAATGCCAGAGCTAGCAGAAAAAATTTTAATGACTCAGCAGACTTTATAGGGTGGTATGCAAGTAAAGGCTATTATCAAGGATTTGATCAAGCTGATGCAAGGTCACTCTATCTTGCATATCATGAAGGTTATGGAGGATTTAAGAAAAAATCTTATAGACAAAAACAATGGCTCATAAAAGTTGCAGATAAAGTTCAGGATAGATCGACTAAATATCAAAAACAATATTGGGGGTGTGCAAAAGAATTAAAGAAAAAGAGATTTCTATTTTTTTGATTAAATATTTAGGATTTTAAAATTCAGGCGCTTCATTTCTTCAATATAATTCTCACCTGCAATTAAAGATTTTGCTGAGTCATTTAATAAGTACTTACTTGAAACATTAATTAAATCTTTAACTGTGCATTCCTTAACTTTTGTTCTAAATTGTATTCTTTTTTCTAAGTCCTTATTATCAAGTGAAGATGTAAAATCACTCATAGCTTCTCCATATGGAGATAAAGGCTTATCTATGGTTGAAATAATGCTCAAGATACCTTCCTCTAAATGATCTTCTGTAATTTCTTTAAGGGACCAGGCGATAGATTTTTTAAAATCATCAAAGGTTTCAGCACATCTTGGGTCACGATATGAAAAGAATTTAAATATCATATTATTTGAATCTTGAATTGCTCCAGATCCATAGGCGCCACCTTTTTCTCTAATTGCTGAATGCAAATAACCATTTCTAAGAACAGCACCTAATACAGTTAAAGCAGGGGCATCTTGGTGGAAAAAATCAACAGTAGGAAAAGCTTCAGCACAATAACATACTTGAGCTCCAGTAATCCATCCTATGGATTGATCTTGAATATCAAAGTAATTCTGAGGCTTGTAAAGCTTATCAATAGCTGTTTGTTGCAAACCAATAGAAGTATCATTTAGATCTAATGATGAGGCAGTAAAAGTATATATCGGACTTTCAATAATCTTACCTTTAATTGACTCGAGTAATGCAATATATCTTTCTAGATTCGTATTATTATTAATATCATTAGCAAGATGTTTAGTATTTGTAATAAATTTAATACCTGCTGCGATATCGTTTGTAGCAGCAATATTATTTATTTGAGAACCTGCGTTGCTCATAGCAAGTACATGACCGTTCTGAATTAAAGATCTCTCGTTGCTGGAGGAAATAAAATTTAGCATATCATTAATCCTATTTTTATCTCTAAAATTAGCTTCCTTGATTGTTTGAATCATAAGATTCTGCATCTCACCTTCGTTAACCTCCAATGATTTTGAAGATACTTTTAAGCCAATCGTAGGATTGCCTCCTATTTCATCTGGAATAAGAACAAAGTTAGATGATATACCGCCTGTAATTGCAGATTGTATTTTTTGAACTTCTTCGTAATCTTTATCTCCCAACCCAACATCAGTCAAAGTGTTGGCAAATAAAGAAGAAACTTTAAATTCGTCAAGAGACATTGAATCACAAGGGAATATCATCGAATGATAAGTAATTCCATTTGTGCCTGCCTTATAAAAGTAATTACCAATGTTTCCATTTTTTATTATTTCTGGTGTTGCATAACCTCTACTTAAAGGTATATCTTGTTTGGTAACTTTTGGAAGTATTTCAGGGTCATCTATAGATTCTTGCCTCATCTTAAGCTCTGTAGCTAGTTGAACTATTTTTTCTTTTTCTTCAGAAGAAAGTTTCTTAGATTTTTGTTCTATCTTGTCTTTTATTTTTTGATCTTTCTTATTATTAAAGTCTATATCTGGGGCTAATGAAAAATTTACTCTATGTTTATTATTGATAATCTTTTCACTAATAAGGTTTTCAATATAATTTTTAGATTTCAATTTTTCTTTAATTTTAGAAAATGATGAATCTAAATCTAAAACTTTTAATGGATCATCATCATGAATGCATGCAGGGAGACATCCAAGCATGATTTGAAGACCAAAAGGCATACCAGAACCTGTTATCTCTCGTTGTCTAATTTCCAATTGATGAAGTGACGAATCTACATGATCTTTTGGAATTCCTTTTTCTACCACATCTTTTAGACATTTTAATATTAGATCTTCTACATCCCTTTGTTTACCAGAATTAACTCCCTCTAATCCAGCAGCAAAAACTAACTCCTTATGATCTGTTTCTAAACCAGTTAATGGTGATAAAGATTTACCAAGATCAGTATTTTCAAGAACTTTCCTTAATGGCGAAGCTGAGTTATCAAGAAGAATATTAGATATCAAATATGATTCTAGTAACTCTATCGGATCATGACTCTCACCAAGCAGCCAACTTAATACAACATGATGATTATTTTCATCGCCTGGTACTGGATTATAAAATTCAGTAATTGTCTTTGGTTTGTCTAGCCTATCCTCATTCTGGACTCTAGTTACATTTTCAGATGGTTCAAATTTTTCAAGAACATTTTCATTTATAAATGTCTGTATTTCTTCTGGATTTATATTGCCAAATGTAAAAAAAGTTGCATTAGAGGGATGATAATGTCTTTTATGGAAATCAACTAAATACTCATGTGTAAGATCAATAATATTTTCAGGAGAGCCCCCGCTATTATGTTTATATGTTGATGACGTATATAAGTGCTTGGATAATCCTTCCCATAGTTGGCTTGAGACAGAGCTCATAGCTCCTTTCATTTCATTATAAACTACACCTTTAATCTCTAACTCTTCTGAGTTTTTATTATTAAATTCAAGCCTATGACCCTCTTGAAGAAAATCTAATTCATCTAAATTTGGAAAGAAAGATGAATCAAGATAAACACTCAATAGATTTTTGAAATCCTTATCATTAAGAGTTGCAAAAGGGTATGCGGTCCAATCACTGGATGTGAAAGCATTCATAAATGTATTAAGAGACCTTCTTATCATCATAAAAAAAGGATCTCGCACTGGGTATTTCTTTGATCCACATAGCGCAGTATGTTCAAGTATGTGGGCTACCCCAGTCGAATCTTCTGGAATAGTTCTAAATGCAACCATAAATACTTTTTCATCGCTTTTAGAATCTAAGTGGATATGCTTGCAATTGAATTCGGATTCAGTATATATTTGAGCATTAAGGTCTAATAATTTTATATACTTTTGATCTTCTAAATTAAACATAAAATAACAATAAAATATTATATGAAAAAAATAACAATTCTTCTTAGTTTGGTAATACTAATTGGATGTGAAACAACAAAACCAAACATACAGGTTGACTCGGTTGCAGCATTCAATCTATACAATTATAACGATTTTAATATAAAGTTAAACAGCTCTAATATTAGTCCAGAAATAAATCCAATTGTCCTTGAGCAGTTCAAAGAAAACTTAAAAAATGCTATCAAAGAAAAGGGTCTTATATTCAACAAAGAATCTAATTTAGTCTTTGATATTAATTTCACCACTAAAGATAAAGTTGAGTCTAATAGAATGAATCATTATTACTCGAGATATTATTGGGATTATTATTCTTTTAAAGATGATCTTTACACAGTTACTGAAAATATCCTTAGGATTAATTTAAGAAATTTTGAAGAAGATAAGACACTTTGGACTGTGGTTACAGTATGGCGAGATGGTTCAAGCAAGTCTATTTCATATGATGAGGCTTCAAGTATTCTTGTTGACGAAATTATGGGAAGTTTTACTAAATAGCAGGCCAATCTTGTTAAAAAATTTATTTATTTTTTCTATTTCACTATCTTTAATATCATGTTCTGATTCAGAGACATCAGAAACTCTAACAAAAAAAATTCCAACAGTTTCTGAAGTTGAGAAACTTATCGAACACTCTAAAGAATTTCAAAGACAAATTCTTTCATATGACACTCCTGGCGGCGCTATTCATTTTGCAATTGGATTTGGTATTGCAAACTCGATAATGGTTGAGGGAGAAGACGGTAACATAATCATAGATGCCTCTGATAGCGTACTTGAGGCTGAAAATATTTATTCTCTTTTCAGGGAAAAAAACTCAAATCCTATCAAGGCGATTATATATACTCATAATCACGGCGATCATACTTTTGGTACAGCCTATTATCTAGATATTCAAGATGAAAAACCACAAATAATAGCTCACGAAGATACAGATTATTATGTTCAAAGAATTATGGGTATCTTGAATCCAATTATCACAGAAAGAAGCAATAGAATGTTTGGAACTTTACTCTCTGAAGAAGATCTTATAAATGTTGGCATTGGACCAAGCTTAAATGTATCCAAATCACCAACTGGGTATATCAAACCTGATATCACTTTTAAGGATAGCCTAGAGATAACTATCTCTGGAGTAGAGATTCAACTTTTTCATGCACCAGGTGAATCAAATGATCAATTATTTGTTTGGCTGCCTAAACACAAGGCGTTAATGCCAGGAGATAATATTTATAAGACTTTTCCAAATCTCTACACAATAAGAGGCACAACCCATCGAGACGTGAAAGGATGGATAGATAGCATTGATCATATGAAAACTTTTAATGCCGAATATCTTTTTCCTAGTCATACAAAACCAATAGTTGGTAAAAATGAAATTAATGATGTTTTGACCATCTACCGAGATGCAATTCAATATATTCATGATCAAACTGTAAGATTAATAAATAAGGGGTTATATCCAGATGAAATTGCTGAGCTTATAAGACTGCCAGATAATTTAGCAAAATCTCCATATCTTTTTGAATTTTACGGTACTGTAAGATGGTCAGTAAAAAGTATATTTAATGGGTATCTTGGATGGTTTAATGGAAATCCATCTGAATTAGACCCTCTCACAAGAAGAGAAAGGGCACATAAAATATCAGCCTTAGCTGGCGGAAATGAATTACTACTAAAAGAATTAAATTTAGCAGTTGATAATAAAGAGATGCAATGGGCTTTAGAATTAAGCGATCATTTACTTGCATTGAACTACTCAATCGACAAGGTTAAAGAATTACGAAAAGAAGCCTTGATATATGAAGGATCTATATCTTCAAATCCAAATAAAAGAAATTACTTTTTTACTTCTGCTCTTGAATTAAATGAAGATTTTGAAAACACTATTCTCATAGAAAGAACAGATAAACTATTAGAGCAAATTTCAATTGATACTTTATTTGATGTTCTTTCAGTTAGATTTAACCCCGATCAAAGATATGAAGAATTAACTGCATGTTTTAACTTTTCTTCAGGAGTTACAAAAAATATTGTAATTAGAAATAAAGTCGCCGTAGTGTCTAATTTAAAGATTGAAGATTGTGATATAAGTATTAAAACGGATGAAATAGAATTCAAGAGGGTCTTAGTTGGTCTAATCAGCCCTGTAAAGTCAATTGCTTCCGGAAAAATTGAAGTCTATGGTGAGGCAACTAAATTTTTACAGTTTCTTAGTAAATTTCAATAAATCAGGCACCCCCTGAGGGAATATCCTTAAACGCAACACCTTTATCTGCTCTTTGGTCCTGAGGCAATCCTAAAACTCTTTCTGCGATAATATTACGAAGTATTTCATCTGTTCCGCCAGCTATCCTCATACCAGGAGCTCCCAACCATGCATTTTGGAAGCTCTTAATGTTTTGACTTTCTGTTTTTAGCATCCCAGCCATATCTAAAGAGTCCATTCCGAAGTTACCAATGTCTTGAAGTTTATTTGCACTGACAATTTTTGTAATAGAGGCTTCAGGTCCAGGAGTATCTCCTTTAGAAAGTGCAGACATAGTTCTTAATTTTGTATTTTTTAAACCATTAGTTTCACAATACCAATCAGCAATAGACTCTCTAGCAGCCTTATTATTTAGAATTGGTTCACCATTGCCGTCTTGAGTCTTAGCCCACTTAAATGCATCATCTACATCTGGACCACCAGCATCACCAACAGCTAGTCTTTCATTCATTAAAGTTGTTATTGCAACTTTCCAACCATCTCCTATTTCGCCAAGTCTTTGTGAATCTGGAATTTCAACATCAGTGAAATAAACTTCGTTAAAACTTGAGCCACCAGTGATTTGCTTTATGGGTTTTACTTCAATTCCAGGAGATTTCATATCAACAAAAAAGAATGTTAAGCCTTTATGTTTCTCTAGTTCCGGATCATGCCTTACTACTAGTATTCCAAAATCAGAAAAATGAGCACCAGAAGTCCAAACTTTTTGACCGTTAATAATCCATTTATCACCATTCTGAATAGCCTTACTTCGAAGTCCAGCGACATCCGAGCCAGCAGATGGCTCTGAAAATAGTTGGCACCATATTTCTTTTCCTTCTGCCATAGGTGGTAGATATCTTTCTTTTTGTTCATCAGTAGCATATTGCATCATTACTGGCCCACACATACCAAGTCCAATTTCAAAAATACCCCTTGGAACATCAAATTTAGATTCTTCATTACCCCAAATAATTCTTTCAATTGGAGATGCGCCTATACCTCCAAATTCTTTTGGCCAATGCAGCATTGCCCATCCAGCATCATATTTCTTTTTTTGCCAGGCTTTTGCATCTTTTAGTAAATCCTTATTTGCAAAAGAATCACCTTTAGAAGATTTATCTTTATATTTAGCATTTTTTTCAAGCCAATCAAGACATGTCTTTCTGAATTTAGCTTGTTCGGGTGTATCATTGAAATCCATATTTTATACCTTAATTTATATTTGATTGTTCAAGACTAGTGACTAATTTTTCTTTCCAATTACTCAGTGAGCCAATATTTAATGATAATAACTTCGAACGTCTATAGAACATATGACAATCATATTCCCATGTAAAACCATTACCACCATGAGTTTGAATATTCTCTTTAGAGCATAGTTGAAAAGCCTTTGTGGAACTTACTCTTGCAGTTGCAGAGGCTGTGGGTAGATCAGATGCATTGGTTGATAGAGCCCATGCTGCATAATAACAGTTCGATTTAGCAAGAGTTAAGGCAATATACATATCTGCAAGTTTATGTTTTATGGCTTGAAAAGAGCCTATAGGCCTTCCAAAAGCATATCTCTCTTGTGCATAATTTATAGCCATATCAAGAGCTGCTTGCGATCCACCAATCTGCTCATAACTAAATAAAACAGCAGCCTGGTTAACAATTGATTCGTAAAGATCCCATCCATTTATTTCATCACCAATTAATTCAGATTCGACATCTTTAAACGAAATAGAAAAATATCCTCGGCTTTCATCTATATTTTCTTGATGCTCTATTGAAATACCTTTTGAAGATAAATCTACAAGCTGTAGTGAAGTTCCTTGATCAGTTTTTGCAATAACAATTGCATGTGTAGCAATTTCAGCATCAGGAACTGCGATTTTTTTTCCATTTAGCATGCCATCTTTACAGCTTAGAGTTATATTATCTTTACTAGGAGCCATTAATGCCTCTGTTACTGCTAAAGTACCAACAATTTCACCTGTAACCAATTTTGGCAAGATAGCTTGTTTTATAGCTTCACTGCCAAAATTAATTATTGTTTCAGTGAATAAATACACTGATGATGAAAAAGGTACAGGAGCAAGAAATCTACCCAGTTCTTCAGCAACAACACAAAGCTCCAAATGACCCAAACCAAGACCATCATATTTTTCAGGAATTCTTATACCAGTCCAGCCAAGTTCAACAATTTTATTCCATAAATTTTCATCAACTTTATTATTTGACTCTAAGACAGACCTATTTCTTGCAAGCGCTTCTTCTTTTTCAAGAAATTTTCGTGCCTCTTCTTTTAAAAACTTTTGATCATCAGAAAAATCTAAATTCATAAATACGTTCTAAGTTAAGGTAAAATAGAATCTTATTATATGCTAAATATTAATTAATTTTAATTGCTTATGAATAGTAACTTAAAAATAGAAAAAAAATCGCCGTCATATTTAAAAAGATCAAGTAAAGGAGGTCTCTTAATTGGCTTTATCTACGTTGCTGCATTCATGAGCATTTTATTACTAGCTATATGGCAAACTTTTGAATCAGAATCTAATAAAACATCATCTGCCCTTGTTGATGAAAGACTGTCTTTAATTGAGGAACAAATTAATATTGCTGACGAAACAAATAACGATTCTATGACTGATATTACTTCATCAATTCAATTTCTTGATAAAGAGGTTAGAAAGCTATGGGATTTGAGTAATAAAAGAAATAAAGTAAATATCCAAAAATTGACAAAGCAAACTTCTGAAATAGAAAATTTATTATCTAATTTACAAAAAGATATCAATGTAAATGAAAAAGCAATTAATAAAATAAAAGAAAGTGTCGACGATAATATAGCTAAAATTAATAATCTAAAATTAACCGAAGAGGAAATAAAGTCTGTTCAATTTAATATTAAAAACATTGATACACAGTTAATTTTACTGGAGGACTCAGTTCAAGCTTTAAATAGTTACAAAAATCAGTTAAATCAAGCAATTTTAGAAATTCAAACAGATATTTCAAAGATACAATCTATATCAGACCAAGATTCTGCAATTCAAAATTGACAATTATCTAAAATCATAGTTTTATAAGCTTATGAACAGGGTTGTTTTGCAGGTTTTTTTGTTGTTGGCATTTATTCCAATAGCTATTCTTTTTGTATTAGGGGTTGTCGTTGTCGCACCAATTTTGTGCTCTTTTCTTGCAATAAATTCATATAAATTTAACAATTATAAAGAAATGTATATTTGGATGGGTGTTGGAGCTCTTTTCTTTAGCGTTTTCATTATTCTATCCTTATATATAATTGGAATATTATGACAACATTATTTAAAGGGTATTTATTGATTATAGGCTTAGCTTCTTTGGTATTAGGTTTAATGGGTATGTTTATACCTGATTTTTCTTGGTATCCTGCATTTGCAGAAATAGAAAGAAAAACGCCTGCTGCAAACTTTATTCGGACAATGTCGGGTGTTTTTGTTGCATCAGGTTATGTGCTTATAAGATTTATATTTTCATCCTCAAAAGTTCAGTTAGGAACTGTTTTGATTTATCTGTGTTCATTTATGTTGCTTGGAAAAGCATGCGGTCTTTATTACGAAGGTTTTTTATTTCATGATCTTGTTTCAACAGGTCTTGGAGTTTTGACATTAATTGGTCTGATTATTGTTCATAAGCATAGAAAAAATTTACTTAATTACGATCTATAAAAAAGACTCCACTAAAACAATAGAACTCTATATAATGCATTAATCTGGGGATGTGGTGGAACTGGTAGACACGCTTGGCTTAGAACCAAGTGCCGCAAGGCGTGGGGGTTCGACTCCCTCCATCCCTACCATTGATCATTGAAGATTTATAGCTTTCTTGATAGTCTAAACTTCTTGATATAAAAAAGAAAAAAAACCAAGTATTATTTTATGAATAAAGTAGCAATTTTTGGTAAGAAGGGCTCAATAGCTAAGTATGATCTAACTGAAAATAAAGCTATATGGGTAGGGAATATAGCTAATGGCTATAAGCCAAACATAATTGGACAATATGAAGATTATTTAATTGTTTTTAGTTCTGTATGGACAGGATCAAAAATGGTTCACTGCTTTGATCAAACCAATGGCGAATGCCTATGGTTACACAATCAAGATGTCCTTCATAGTTCAATGATTCCGTTCATACCTCATAGCCTTGAAGATCACATGTACTATATGGCCTCATCAAAAGAAGTGGCAAAATTATCTTGGAAAACAGGAAAAATAGTTTTTAGGAAACGTTTTAATAAATCATTTTTTAATCAATATTCATTAGTAATTATTTCTGATGAGGTGCTTTTAGTTTCTAAAAAAGATGCTTTTATGGTAAACAAACAGACTGGTGACATACAGCCATATAAAGAGATGTCTGAGCAACTAAACCTAAAGGAAATATCTGCCATGTTAGGTAATGGAGTTTCATTTATGTCTTTAATACATCTAACCCATCCACAGCCTTACACTGATGGTGGTGCTTATGCTGGTGATGGTGGTGGAGGCGGGGGAGGAGAATAAGATGGATAATGGTTATATATTATCAGACGAGATACTTAAAAATAAAATTAATGATTCTAAGTTCGATCATAAGTATCAATATAAGGCTTCTGGATCATTAAACGATCTAGAGCTATTTACAAAAGGACAACCAATAGATTTATACAAAGAACTTAGAGAACAAGCGCCTGTTTATTATCATCCTAAAATGCTTACAGATCCTGAACCAGGTTATTGGGCTCTAACAAAATATGAAGATATTAAATATGTATCTATGAATCCAAAGATTTTTTCTTCTCAATACTCAACCGGAACCTTGTTGACATTAGGAACTGAGGAAAATAGACATCCTAAACTTTTTAAATCAACCATCGACCATATGCTTAATCTTGATGGTGAAATGCATTTAGGATTAAGAAAGGAGCATATGCCTTTTTTTAAACCGGGATATGTTTCAGAACTTCAAAAAAAAGTGTCCTTAAAAGTCACAGAGTTGCTTGATAATATTGCTCCATTGGGAGAATGCAATCTTGTTCATCACGTTTCTCAGCAATTACCTATATATACACTTTCTGAAATACTAGGCATCCCTGAAGAAGACAGGCAAAAACTAGTATCTTGGATGGAGTTTTTAGAATTAGCACAACATTTTACGTATGAGATGATAAAAGAACAAAATGAGGGAAAATCAGAATCATCACCTGATCCAGCAATGATAGATATGTTTAATGCAATGGTTGATGAGATGTTTGATTATGGAAGGTCTATTCTAAAAAGCAAAAGAGAAAATCCCTCTGACGATCTACTAAGTGCAATTGCAAATGCAAAAATTGATGACAAGAAATTAACTGACGAATTTCTTGATGGTTCATGGCTATTAATTATATTTGCCGGCAATGATACAACTCGAAATACAATGAGCGGAGGTATAAAGCTGTTGCATGAAAATCAATCACAAAAAGAATTATTGATGCAAAATTTAGACTTACTCCCGAATTTTATAAATGAAACTGTTAGATGCGTTTCGCCAGTTATTCATATGAGACGAACCTCATTAGAGGAAACTGAAATAAATGGTCAAAGAATAGGGCCCTATGAGAAGATTTCTCTATGGTACGGAGCAGCTAATAGAGATCCTGATATTTTTGAAAACCCAGATCAATTTAACATTTTAAGAGAAAATGCAGATAAGCATTTGGCATTTGGAATTGGTAGACATACATGCTTAGGAAAACCAGTAGCATTGATGCAGTTAAAAGAATTTTATTCTCAATTTTTAACAAGATTTAAAGATTTTGAAATGAATGGAGATTGGAAAGTCGCTCCAAATAATTTTGTGCATGCTATACAAGAAATGCCTATAAAATTTACTCCAATTAAATAATTGAATGAAAATTCCTTATAGATTCAAGGTAATATTCCTTTCATTTTTAGCAGTTTTTATTTGTTATATTGATAGGGTAAATATTTCCGTAGCCATTATTCCAATGCAAGACCAATTTGGTTGGTCCGAAATTCAAAAAGGCTTTATCTTAAGCTCTTTTTACATTGGTTACATGATAACAATGATTGTTGGAGGATACATAGCAGATAAATATGGTGGTAAAAAAGTACTTGGATATTGCTTAATCATTTGGTCAATATTCACGATTATTACTCCATTTTTTGCTTATCTAGGAATATGGTGGTTATTATTTATTAGAGTCTTAATGGGGCTAGGTGAAGGAATCACATTTCCATCATGGCATGCAATATACGCAAGATGGATTCCATTTAAAGAAAGAACACGAGCGGTAGCATTTACAAATAGCGGAATTGCAGCTGGGACTATGTTTGGTTATGGTATGGCAGCAATAATAATTTCAAATTATTCCTGGGAGTGGGTTTTTTACTTGTTTGGAATGTTAGGATTTTTTTGGTTCATTTTTTGGAATAAAAATGTGACGTCTTTTCCAGAAAATAATAAACATATTCCAGCTGAAGAATTAGATTTGATTTTGAAAGAAGCGCCATCTAAAGAATCTGCTCCATCAATTCCATTTTTAAAATTAATAACAAATCTACCTTTTTTGGCAATTGTCGTTGCAACTTTTTGCAATAATTGGACTTTATATACATTTCTATCATATATCCCAACTTATGTGAGTGACCCAGTTGAATCTGGGGGCATGGGAATAGAATTAGATTCGAGCTTATTTATATATACAATTCTAGTTCCTTGTCTTGTTGCAATCATCTCCCTTATTCTTGGCGGTTACCTAGCAGATAATTTAATCAAGAAAGGGCATAAAGTTATTAATGTAAGAAAGCTCTTAAATTCAATAGGCTTTTTCGGATCCGCAATATGTTTATATTTTGTTGCGTCAGAAGATTCACTATTAATTGCAGTTCTATTGCTTTGTCTAATTAATGTATGTTCGGGTATATGTTCTGGAGGGTTTGGAGTTAATCATGCTGACTTAGGTCCAAAGTATACTGGAACTTTAGTTGGAATTTCAGGAAGTATTGGAATGATAGCGGCTATACTAAGCCCTCTTGCTGCTGGGACCATACTTCAAATATCAAGTTCCTGGAATCTTATTTTTTATGTATGTGCAGGAGTGTTAGTTTTTGGCGGAACTTTTTATCTTTTATTTGCAAGTGCTAGCAAACAATTTGATTAATTCATTGTCATATCTTGAAAGAAATTAAATATTTCTTGTGCATTTCTATCTCTAGCTGTTCTCCATTCAGTTGTATTCGAATTATTTAATAGTTTTTTGTTTTTATCAAAAACTAATACTCTGGGTATTCCTTCAGCAGGAGTTATTCCATATTCTTCCATCAACCGCATGTTAATTTCATATCTTTTTACATCAATGTATAAAATTTTAAAATGCCTTTTAATATATGCATTCACTTTTGGTATATTTATTGTCCCAGAAAAAATCCTGCAATCAGGACACCAATTTGCACCAAAGATGAGTATAGGTTGTTTATCAGATTTTATGGTTTCGTTTATGAAGTCATTAAGATCAGTGGCTGTATAAACAACGCCGTCATATGGCAATGGCAGCGGCATAATTAATTTGTCATCTTTATCAAGTAATATTTCTCCATTTATAATCAAAGAAAATAAAAAAAAGTATGAAATGCATGCATATTTGATTAAACTTTTATTCATATTTAATTATTTATTAATTTATTTTAATTGTATTAGAAAACTAAGGAGCTTATAAGATGATTTGGGCAATAAGACTATATTTATTATTTATGGCTGTAATCTATGGATTAATTGGTGTATGGGCATTACTTTCTCCGATGTTTCAAGCATTGGAGGTCAGTTATCCATCTATTTATGAAGTGATAGGTCTGTCAGCAACAGGCCTTCTTGGTTATTCAGAAATAGCCGGAATATATGGCGGATTAAACTTATGTATTGGTTTTATGTGCTTAATTGGCATTTTTAAGAAGAATGTGGGTATGTTTGCTATAAAATTTATAACCTTTTTAGTTGGTTCTATAGCTCTTGGAAGGGTTTTATTTTCATTAATACCTACCACTCCTAGCTTTTTTAACGAGTATTTTATTTTCGAGGTATCAGCTTTTGCAGTTGGGATGATATTTATCTATTTTGATCAAATATCACGCAAAAATTAAAAAAATAAATATTTTCTTTTTATTGATAAACATAAATAATCAGATCAGTTTACTCAATAGAGCAATGTAAAATAAATAGGACAATATCATTAAAAATCCTAAAACTCTTATAGAAAGAATATTCATGAACTTGGTAGATTGCAGTTTTACCATGAATAAAAATATACATGTTAGAACCACCATTACTATGTAGTCTCTGTTAAATAACTCTGGATCAAGTTTAACTTTTGATATGAATCCTATCATTGGAACAACTAGGACAATATTTAGGACATTAGAACCTATAACATTTCCAATTACCATATCAGCTTTATTTTTAATGATTGCACTAATGGTAGCTGCTAATTCTGGTAAGCTTGTTCCAATTGCAACCACCGTTAGTCCAATTATTAACTCTGAAATACCCAAAATGTCAGCAATTTTTTCAGCATTAACAACTGCATATTTTGATCCAAAAATAAGTGCAGCAAGACCAATAGAAAGAAATAAAATTATTGAGATATTATTTTTATTCTGGGTATGAATTGATTGATCAGCAATACTTTCAGATCTATTTTGAAAAGTTATAAACATAAACTGGATCAATACCAATAATAGAATTAGGCTTTCAAAAAAAGAAATATATAAATCATAAATTGCAAATCCTAAAATTCCTGTAGACAAGATTACAGGTATTAGTTGTTTTGATGGTGTTTGTTTTGGTTTTAATGTTCTTCCTAAAGAAGCTACACCAAATATTAATGCAATATTGGATATATTTGAGCCTACGACGGTTCCCATAGCAATTGATTCGGTTTGATTTACAATTGACGAAATACCAACAAATATTTCAGGCGCAGAAGTCCCAAGAGCAACAACTGTTAAGCCAATAGTGAGCTCATTGATACCAAGTTTCTTTGCTAATATAGATGAATAATCTACAAACTTATCAGCGCCCCATATCAATATGGCTAATGATAATAATAAAAATAATATCGGTTGCCATAAGATTAAAAATAAATCCATACAGCATTTTACATTAGATATTGCATGATTGTGTTTGTATATCTAAAAATGCAATATAATTGATTTTTTATATAGGAATAATATGGATATTAATAATTTATTTAGTGTTAAGGGAAAAGTTGCTGTTGTAACTGGTGGTTCAAGAGGTATTGGTGAAATGATAACTTCAGGTTTTTTGGCCAATGGAGTAAAGGTATATATCTCAGCAAGAAAAGCACCGGCTTTGATTGAAAAAGCAGAAGAATTATCTAGTAAGTATGATATGGAATGTATTGCGATTCCATGTGACTTGAGTACAAAAGATGGAATAAATGACTTTGTTTCACAAGTTGCTTCAAAAGAAAATGGCATTGATTTTTTAATTAATAATGCTGGAGCGGCATGGGGTGAGCCTTTTGAAAATTTTTCAGAGGCCGGATGGGATAAAGTAATGAATTTAAATGTAAAAAGTTTATTTTTCTTAACTCAGGCAATGAAGTCACTTTTAATCTCAAATGCATCATTAGAAGATCCATCGAGAGTTGTTAATATTGGTTCTATTGACGGCCTTAACGTGCCTGCACTTCCAACATTTTCCTATAGCGCTTCAAAAGCAGCAGTTCATCATTTAACAAGAGTGTTAGCTGGGCAGCTGGTGAGTGAAAATATTTTAGTTAATGCTATTGCACCAGGGCCTTATCCAAGCAACATGCTAGGCGCAGCTGTAAACCATGACTATTCTGAAATAGAAAATAGAAATCCAAGAAAAAGAGTTGGCACACCCGAAGATATTGCAGGACTAACAATTTTTTTATGCTCAAGAGCAGGTTCTTATACTGTGGGAGAAACTATTACTTCGGATGGCGGTATTGTTAAAACAGCAAGCCATAATTTAAGTTAATTACTTTTGTAGATTAATTTGTATTATCTTTGAGCATCTTTGAAGGCTCTTATAATAAGATCCTTCATCCATATATGACCACCATCACCTTCATCATTTTTGTGCCATATTAAAAAATATTCCATCGATGGAATTTCTATTGGTATTTCAACAAATGGTAAATTATTTCTTTTAGCAAAACTTCTTGTCCCCATTAAGACAAGGTCTGTAGATTGTATAATTGAAGGCGCAATTAAAAAATGTTGACATCTTAGTGCCACCTGTCTTCTGTAGCCTATTTTATCTAGCTCGACATCGATTAGGTGAAGTCCTCTTTTTCTTCCAGACACATGCAGATGTTTTTGGTCGAGTATATTATCAACTGTTACGTCTTTAATTTTTGAAATTTCATGATTTTCTCTATGCATTACAACAAAATCATCTTCAAAAACCTTGATTGAATTAACTTCATTTGAAACAGGTATTACTGGATCAACAACAAAATCCAAATTATTTGTTGATAAAGCATGAACTTGATCACTTCTCATATAGGCAAAACTACCAATTGAGATTTTGGGCGCCTCTTTATAAATTTCTTTCATAATGAAGGGCAAAACTCTTCCCTCAGATACATCACCAAGAGATAATTTAAAATTTCTTTTTGTAGAGGATGGATCAAATGTATCAGGCTCATTTACACTTTGCTGAATAAGCGTTAGAGCATTTTGCACATCATTGATCATATTTTCAGTTTTTTGGGTTGGGACCATGCCCGAACCAGTTCTGATAAATAAATCATCATTAAATTTTTCTCTTAGCCTTGATAGGGCATTACTTACAGCGGGCTGAGTTATTCCAACAACTTCTGCTGCCTTTGTGAGACTTCCTTCTGTGTAAATCGCATTTAGGATTACGAACAGGTTTAAATCAAAAGAACTTATTTTCATTTTAGTTATGTAACATCAATTTAGTATGTTTTGTTATGTTTATATTCATATAGATTTGTAGTTAACATACAGCTATTATATGAGTAAGTAGTATTAATACTATTCACGCTATTTATAATAGTAACAAAATTTTTAATATAACGGGAGAAATAAACTCATGATGCCTGAATTAAGACCTGAAGCAATTTCATTAGTTGAAAAAGTAAAGAATTTTATTGATAAGGAAGTTAAGCCTAAAGAGCATGTATTTCATGATCAAATAAAAGAAGGATCCGATAGGTGGAATAGCTATCCTTCAGTAATAGATGACTTAAAAGATAAGGCAAGATCAGCAGGTTTATGGAATTTATTTTTACCAGAAAGTGAGTTTGGAGCAGGTCTTTCAAATTATGAATATGCTCATTTGGCTGAAGAAATGGGTAAATCTCATATTGCTTCAGAGGCAATGAATTGTAGTGCTCCTGATACAGGAAATATGGAAGTTATTGCCAGATATGGAAATGAAAAACATCAAGAAGAGTGGTTGCAGCCATTACTAGATGGAAAAATTAGATCAGCATTTGGAATGACTGAACCTGGTACTGCTTCATCAGATGCAACTAATATGCAGGCAACAGCTGTATTGGATGGAGACGATTATGTCATAAATGGTGAAAAATGGTGGACTTCAGGTGCTGGAGATCCAAGATGCAAAATATTAATATTTATGTGCGTTACTAACCCAGATAATCCAAGACATCAAAGGCACTCAATGATACTGGTTCCAATGGAAACTGAAGGAGTTGAAATTGTAAAAATGATGCATGTCTTTGGATATGATGATGCACCTCATGGTCATGCGCATATGAAATTTACTAACGTAAGAGTCCCCAAAGAAAATCTTTTACTTGGTGAGGGTAGAGGGTTCGAGATAGCTCAAGGACGTTTAGGTCCTGGCAGAATACATCACTGTATGAGAGCAATTGGAGCAGGAGAAGTTGCTTTGGAATTAATGTGTAAAAGAGGTATAGATCCTAATAAGATAGCTTTTGGAAAAAATCTGGCTCGATTGGGCGCAAATTTTGATTATATTGCTGAATCTAGAATAGAACTTAATGCAGCAAGATTCCTAACCTTAGATGCTGCCGTGAAGATGGATACAGTAGGAAATAAGATTGCTGCTAGCGAAATAGCACAAATTAAAGTTTATGCTCCCAATGTAGCTCTAAAAATAATTGATAGAGCCATTCAAATTCATGGTGGAGAGGGAGTATCTCAATTAACACCTCTTGCTTCAATGTATGCACATATGAGGACACTGAGACTTGCTGATGGTCCAGATGAAGTGCACAGAAGGGCAGTTGCTAGACATGAACTGGGTAAATACATGGTTTAACAAAATTGCCTAGTAATTTAATTTTTTATGATACAGAAACAACTGGAATCCATAAGGATTTCAGTCAGATTATTCAATGTGGATCGATACTCACTGATATTTTATTAGACACAAAGGACCAACAAAATATTAGTAGCGCCCCTTTGCCATGGGTAATACCTCAACCAAGGGCAATGTTAACTAATAAAAAAATCAATTCTTTCAAATCAAATACTTCTCATTATCAAATGATGAAAGATATTCAATTTCAATGGAAAGATTGGTGTGCTGACTTACCAGCCATATTTGTAACTTATAACGGTCATGCATTTGATGAAGAATTAATAAGGAGACAATTTTGGTGCAACTTACTAGAGCCTTACATTACGAACACCAACAAAAATGGAAGACTTGATTTGATGCTTATGATACATAACATTGCTTCTTTTTTTTCTGATGAAATCTCTATTCCATTCTTTGAGGATGGACCTACGTTAAGTATCAAACTTGAACATTTGGCTAATGAGCATGGTATAGACGTCACTGATGCCCATGATGCGATATCAGATTGTAAGTTTATGATAGGTCTATGCAAAGTTATCAAGGAAAGGATTCCAGAGGTTTTTGATTCATTTTTAGAAATTTCTACAAAAGATGGCATCAAGAATCTTTTGTATTCAAATGATTTTCTTGCTTTGGGAGAAGTTTTTAGAAGACATCCTTTTAAGTATCCAGTGGTTTTTTGTGGCGCAGATAATTCAAGACCGAATGATGTATGTTTATTTGATTTAAGCTTCGATCCTGATGAGATAGTTAATTTGGACTTTGCTGAAATAAATAAAATGATTCAATCTGGAGGAAGAGACCTGCCATTAAAAAAATATAAAATTAATAAAACCATACCGATTTGTTCTAGCACTCTCTTATCTAAAAAAGATCATTTTGATATTGATCATGCTGAGCTTCAAAGAAGAGCTGAAGTTGTATCTTCTAATAAAGATTTTCAAACTAGAGTATCTCAAGCAATGGAAGACAGAATGATGAGCTTCCCTGAACCTACTTATGTCGAAGGTACTATATATTCTGGAGGTTTCCCGTCATATAAGGATAAAGATTTAATGCAGGAATTTCATCTTTCAGATAACTTAGAGCACCTTGTAAAAATTTCAAGAAATTTTGAAGATGAGCGACTAAGACTGTTAGCTGAAAGAATAATATGCACAAAATTTGATGGGGAAATACCTGAAGATATAAACAATAGATATGATGATTTAATTCATGAGAGAACAAAGACAGAGGGTGCATGGGGCTCGATTGAGAAATCTCTTCAAGAAATTGAAAAACTAATTGAAGAAAAAAAAGATACTGAAGATCAAAAGATCTTATTTGCTACCAAAGAACATATTTCATCAATGCTTAAGTAGTTATATTTGGTGGGCGAGGAGAGATTCGAACTCCCGACTTCCTGCGTGTCGAGCAGACACTCTAACCAACTGAGTTACTCGCCCTAATTGAAGGACAATTTTACACAAAAAACTACTAAAAAGTATAAATAAGGTAAGTAGAAATTATCTAAATAAATTATTAGCTATGCTGCGTCTTTATCTAAATTATGATTTTTGTTTTGTTGAGACCTTTTGTTATTAAGGTTGTCTGCATAATTATGATTAACTTCGGCGTGATGCATTTCATCAGCTCTTACAGATATTATCAGATCAGATAATCTAGCATCTTTTTTGAGGTTATAGTAATCAATAGCAAGCTTCGGAGCTCTGGTATTTAAAACTTTACCGCTCTTAACAAGGTTAAGGTATTCTGTATAACTTTTAACTGCCTCATCTTCAAAATAACCGATCATTCTATGGGATGTTTTTGGGAAGAAAATATACATAAAAATATAAAAGGCCATAAAGATTGCTTGAGCAGCTATTACTAAAAATCTTTCAAGTATATTGGGTTTAGCTATCTCAATAAAAAACATCAAATGCATTCTTTCGTTTTCAGCCTCAGCGAGCATTTCTCTAATCTGACTTCCATAGCCAGTCTGCATTTTTCTAAGGCTTTTAAGGTGTATGAGCATTCCAGCTACCATACCTGGGACTCCGGCAATTGTTTCTAAAACAACAGCCCTATGACCGTAACGTTTTGCAAAAAATGTATCAGCAATAAATCTAAAGAACTTTGTCATTGAAAGAGCTAAAAGATCCGATAAGTTTTTAGGTTTTTTCAATTTACAATTTCAATAAAAGATCATCTAGCCTTGATTGATTCATTACAAATGTTGACTTAAAGCTGTTAGCAGCAGCTTTTGCACTGTCCAAATTAGCATTATTGTCACCAACTTGTATTACGCCAACCATCGCCATCATAGAGTGAGGAGTGCATTGATATCCATATACACCGGGCACATCAAATGTTACTGCTATATCTCTGCTTAATTCCCCATTCCAGGAAGATGCACCGTTTGGAAGCATACCAGGTATCGATGCAGAGTTATGTGCGGCGTCAGTTGCTAAAAAAGTAACGGTATCACCTGTATTTATTTTAAGAAAGGCAGGTTCAAATACCATGACTCCAGAAGCGCCCTGGTTAAGCATTTTTACTTCAAAGTTGGCAGCATGGATTTCAAAATTTAGTAGTAGTAATGTAAAAATAGTAATTTTCTTCATGATGTGTACTATTATAATTATTTATAATTAAATATCAATATAACTTATAATAAAATTAGGTTGATTATAAATATAAAATGTATATATTTAACTTATATTTATTTTTTATTGGATATACCACAT
>MDTB01213855.1_pt1 | contig 36924 bp, 37 predicted proteins | sample 811161 | NCBI WGS metagenome assembly MDTB01 (sample SAMN05326650, study PRJNA326480) | marine metagenome | isolation source: seawater | place: Mediterranean Sea | collected 2009 | reverse complement strand
TGGTCGGATGTTCGAATCATCTCGCCCCGACCAATCTTTTAATCTTGTTACCTCGTCTGCCGGTAGCTCAGTTGGATAGAGCAACAGCCTTCTAAGCTGTGGGTCGGGGGTTCGAATCCCTCTCGGCAGGCCAACTTTTTTTGTGAATTGAGTTTTTTAGCTTTTATAAATTTGTGTTAGTGTATTAAAACCGAGGTGGTCGTAGCTCAGCTGGTAGAGCCCCAGATTGTGATTCTGGTTGTCGTGGGTTCGAGCCCCATCGACCACCCCAACAAATAAAGATTTAACATGTCGGAACATATGATTTATCCTCTTGTTGTTTTCTCTCAAATTTTAAAAATTCATAGTACCCACATCGCTTTGAATCAGGATACTCTCTGCAAACATCAGGCCGAGCTTCATAAACATTGCAACTTCTTGATTTTTTATCAAGGAATTGACAAGTACTCTTGAAAATAGAATCATTTCTGTGACGAAGTATAATTTCATTTATTGTTTTATTATTTTCATTTTTAAATTTATAAGATTTCGTGAATTTTTTCTTAGCTTTTACAAAATTCATTTCAAAAAATTTGGCTAGTCTTTTGATGTCTTTTTTTGAAACAGCAATTCTTGCATAGCTGCAACAGTAACCAGGACAATTTAAGCAATCGTAGTTTTTTTTATTTAACATTTTTATATATTAGAAATTAACATTGAATTTATTTATAGTATGACAGATGATTTAAAGGTATTAGTAGCAAAAAAAGCATTAAATTATTTACAACCAGGTTCTTCTCTAGGAGTTGGAACAGGTAGTACTGTCGACTTCTTCATTGAGGAACTAGGTAAAAGCAGACTAACTTTCTCTAAAATATTTTCTACTTCAATAAGATCTACAAAAAAACTGATTGATCAGGGTTTCAATGTCAATCATCTTTCAGAATTAAAAGAGCCTTTGTCAATTTATATTGATGGTGCAGATGAGATTGATGAAATGCATTGTATGACCAAGGGTGGTGGAGGGGCTCTAACACTTGAGAAAATTGTTGCAGAAATTTCATCAACTTTTATATGCTTAGTTGATGAAACAAAACTTGTGCAAAGCCTTGGAAAATTTCCAATTCCTATCGAGGTTATTTCAGAAGCAGTAAATCCGATTATCCAAAAGATAAAAACTAAATATGGTGGTGATGCTATAGTTAGAAAGAATTTTTTAACTGATCATGGCAACCAAATTTTAGATTTACACAATTTAACGATAAATAATCCAGTTTCCCTTGAAAAAAATCTAAATTCTATTCCTGGAGTAGTAACAAATGGGATTTTTGCCATAAGAAAAGCTAATATGGTTTTGGTTGGAACCAACTCAGGATTAAAAATATTAAAAAGTTCTGGGTTTGACTAATAATATTTGAATTATTTAATATTAATTTTATTTTTTAAAACTAAAATAATAGATTATTAAAATCTTTGAATAAACATGGACAAACATACTGACACAAACTTTGAAAAAGAGTTAGAAATTATAAGATCTGAATTGCTCCTCATGGGAGGAACAGTTATAGAAATGATTAAAAGCTCTTTGGACGGATTACTCACTGCTAATGAATCTAGCTTTAAAACTGTATTTGAATTAGAGCAAGAAATAAATGCTTCTGAAGTAAAAATTGATTCACTTTGTACTAACACCCTAGCCATAAGACAGCCAACAGCTGTGGACTTACGATTCATTGTCTCATCACAGAGAATGATTAGAGATATCGAAAGAATTGGAGACGAGGCTGAAAAAATGGCTAGAATGGGGCAATTTTTTCACAAAAATGTACACAGAGAAATACCAAAATTAGATTTTTCCGCTACTGTATCCGATGTAATTTCGATGTTAAAGAGAGTCTTGGATGCATATGCTAGAGATGATGCTTCAGAACTTAAAACAGTCATTCTCGATGACAAAGCTGTAGATGATAGCTTTAGAAATACACTAAATGAATTAATTTCGCACATGCTTGAGGAGCATGCAAGGGTGAGCAAGTGCATAGATTTAATATTTTTTGCAAAAGCTTTGGAGAGAATTGGGGATCATGCAAAAAATATGTCTGAGAGTATTATTTTCATGGTTAAAGGTGATGATTTAAGACATTCAAAAACATAAGATTTGAAATTATCCTTTTGGAGGTGTATATCCACTTGCCGCGTCAGCCCCGTCACCAAAAAAATATCCATCCATCTGATCCATAAGGTATTTTCTAGCCTTAACATCTGACAAATTAAGTCTATACTCGTTCACTAGCATAGTTTGGTGCTGTATCCACTGATTCCAAGCTTCCTTTGAAACATTCTCCCAAATCTTTTTTCCGATGTCTCCAGGAACTGGTTGAAAATCCAAACCTTCAGCTTCTTTTTTTAACTTAATGCAATTTATTAACCTTGACATCTGTTACCCCTAAATTATTTTTTAGATTTTATTAAATGAAAAATATATTTTTTAGCTATGAAATTTCATGCAGTGTTTAAAGATGGTATAAGGCCTCTATAACGATCTGCAGCACAACTTGCAGCAAAAGCATGAGGTTTGACTCTCGGTGAGACATTACATACTCCTCTAATGTATCCAATGGCCTGTTGAACTACAACTTGAGACATGTACATGGGATCTGGATTTAGATCAAGATGAATCTCAACTTTTCTATTATCAAAAATGTCTGCAAGTCTGAGGTACAAATCCGCAACTTTATAAACTTCATTCATGAGTCTCAATTGTGGTTTATCACCTTTTGTATCATAGTCTCTCTCTCTAACGGTTTCACCAAACAGTTTACAACCATGCTTGCCGTCTATGTGAACAACGACAACCATTGTGTAATCAGCATACCAATCGTTCCCAACAATAAATCTGTATGAATCAGCGCCAATATAAATTTCAGTTTCTTTTGATTGAGCCTGAATAAATGTTCTGACTTCACTTATATTTAATTCCATTAAGCTATTATGCCTATTAAATGATAAGTTTTTAATATGATTTCTGAAAATCATGTTTTTTTCTTATTTTTCATAAAGCTGGAATTACATGCTTAAACTCTGGTCTATTAATTAGTATTTTTTTTTTTGGGGAAAAGGGTGCAAATTACTTGGTTTCGTTTTTTTTTGGCATTATTTTTTTTAATTTCAGCTTTCTTAATATTTTTTTTGAATGATTTCTTTCAAAAAAAGACTGAATGGGAGACGGTCTTAGTTGAAAGAGGAAAAATAGAGAAAAAAATATCTGCAAATGGAACTTTGAATCCCGTGTTTACAGTTAATGTTGGAACCCAAATTTCGGGAATCATCCAAGATGTGCATGTAGATTTCAATGACAAAGTAACTAAAAGTCAATTACTTGCTAAAATTGACCCATCTTTGCTGGAGGCAAAAATTTCTCAATCTAAAGCTAATTTATCAGCTGCTGAAGCAGTTTTTAAGGCTAGCAAATCAAAATTTTACAGGCAAAAGAAGTTGGAAAAAAAGGGATTCATTTCTAAAGGTTCGATGGAAAATGCAGAGAAGGAATTTGAGGAAGCTAGTGCTAGGGTTGTTCAAGCAAGAGCACAGCTTGACAAAGAGAATCGAAATTTGTCTTATAGTAAAATTATCTCTCCTATTGATGGAGTTATCATAGAAAGATCTATTGATGTTGGACAAACAGTTGCAGCCAGCTTTCAAACACCCACGCTTTTTAAAATTGCTCGTGATCTTAATGAAATGCAGATAGAGGCTTTAGTCTCAGAGGCCGACATTGGTAATATCCGTCCAGGACAAGCAGTTACATTTGAAGTTGATGCTTTCCCAAACAAAAGTTTTAACGGCACAGTTAAACTTGTAAGACTTGAACCTGAGGTAGAACAAAATGTTGTTAGTTATAAAGTAATTGTTGATGTTGAAAACCCAGAAGGAACCCTACTTCCGGGGATGACTGCTCAATCTTTAATTACAGTTCAAACAAAGAACAGTGTTTTAAAAATACCTGTATCTACTTTGCGGTTTAGTCCTTCTGAGTATACTAGCTACAGTGTTAGTCCAATAAAAGTTCCTGAAAATACTGCAAAAAATAAGTCTTCAATTGATGAAATCTTTAGGATTAACGAAAGGGGTAAGATTGAGAAGCTAGAAATTTTATTAGGTACATCGGATGGGAAATTTGTTGAAATTGTTAGTGGTGTAGATGAGAAAGACGAAATAATTACCAAAGAAAAAACTCCCAAAATAAAATCTTCAAAATCAGGTTTCAGATTCAAGTTTAATTAAGAACCCAATGACTCAAGTTTTAAATTTAAAAAATTTATCTAAAAGTTATTTTCAAAGTCTTGAAAATACTGTTCCAGTGATTGACGACTTAAACCTCCAGGTCGAGGTTGGAGAGTTTTTATCTCTAATGGGCCCTTCAGGCTCTGGTAAGTCAACTTTATTGAATTTAATTGGTTTGCTTGATCAACCTAACAGTGGTGAAATTTATTTTGATGGACAAAACTTAACAAAATTAAAATCCGACGAACAAGCCTTTTTAAGAAATCACGAGTTTGGTTTTGTTTTTCAAGGTTTTAATCTTTTAAAAAGAATGAGTATTTTAGAAAATGTTGCATTACCCCTTCTTTATCAAGGAGTTTCAAGGCATGCAGCCTGTGAAAGAGCTAAATTTTCTCTTGAATCCACTGGATTGAAAGATTTGGAAGCAAGGCTTCCTAATCAACTTTCAGGAGGCCAACAACAAAGAGTGGCTATTGCAAGGGCTTTGGTTGTAAATCCAAGGATAATACTCGCAGACGAACCAACTGGAAACTTGGATACAAACACTGCTAGAGAAATAATGAAAACTTTTGTTAATCTTAATTCTAAAAAAGATATAACAATAATTTTAGTAACCCATGAAGCTGAAATTGCTGAATATGGTAATCGTGTTATCAAGATGCGAGATGGAAAAATTATCAGTGATGAGAAAATAAATTAATTTATGAGCTTTTATTCTTGTTTTTTTGAAGCCTGCAATTCTCTGAGATACAACTTTTTAAGAACATTCTTAACAATTCTGGGTGTTGTAATTGGCGTAATGGCTGTAATTGTAATGCTTGCTGTAGGAAAGGGGGTTCAATCTGAAGTAAACGATAGTATTTCATCAATTGGAAGTGATTTGCTGGTAGTTTTTCCGGGTTTTCAAACTTCAGGCAGGGTTAAAAGAGCTGGTACTAGCAAAGTTACACTAACTGTTCAAGATGCTGAGGCATTATCAGATATTTCATCAGTCGACAGAGTTTCCTCTGTCATAGCAAGAACTATGCAAATTCAGTTTAGAGACGCTAATTGGAGTTCTAGAGTGACCGGTGTGACTCCCACTTACCATTATGTTAGAGAGTGGAAATTGCATGCAGGAGATTACCTTTCAGATCAAGATGTCAGAAGTCGTAATAGAGTTGCTTTAATAGGCAACACAGTAGCAATGGAACTGTTTGGAGATTTAAATGCACTGGATAAAGTAATTAGAATTAAAAATATTCCCTTTAGAATTATCGGGATCTTAGAAAAAAAGGGAACGTCAATTACAGGTAGAGATCAGGATAATAGTATTTTTGTGCCTTTGAATACTGCTAGACAATTTTTGATCAGAAGTAAATTTCCATCATCAGTATCTTATTTGATAATTAAACTTGAAAATGGGGAAAATCAAAAACAGGCTGAAAGTGACATAAAATCTTTACTTAGAAAGAGACACAATTTAAAAGATACTGAAAAAAGTGATTTTAGTGTTTCTAATTTAACTGATATTGCTTCAACCGCTGCAACTGCTACTCAAGCAATGACGGTGCTATTGGCGGCTATTGCAGGCGTATCTCTAATTGTTGGTGGGATTGGTATAATGAATATTATGCTGGTTGGTGTGACTGAAAGAACAAGGGAAATTGGTGTCAGATTGGCGATTGGTGCTAAACAAAGTGACATACTTCGTCAATTTCTTATAGAAGCTGTAATAATCTGTGTTTCTGGAGGTCTTTTGGGAATTGTTTTAGGCATGAGTTTTTCCTGGATTATCTCTTACTTTTCGGGCATAACCGTTGAGGTGACTATCGTATCCATCCTTGTTGCTTTTTTTATTTCAGCAGGAATAGGAATTTTCTTTGGATGGTATCCTGCAAAAAGAGCTTCGCAAATGCAACCTGTTGACGCATTGCGAATCGAATAACTTAAGTTTTTCTTTTATGAGTATACGAACTAGATTTGCTCCCAGCCCTACTGGTTACCTTCATTTAGGTGGTGCAAGGACCGCGCTTTTTTCATGGGCATTCGCAAAAAAAAATAAAGGTAAATTTATTCTAAGAATTGAAGATACTGATGGGGAAAGATCAACTCAAAGTGCAGTAAATGTAATTTTGAAGGGGATGGAATGGTTAGGATTAGATTTTGACGAGGGTCCTTTTTTCCAGTCAAGAAGAATGCAGCGTTATAAACAAGTTATACAAAACTTATTGGAAAATAATCATGCATATCATTGTTATTGCTCAAATGCGGAACTTGACGAGATGAGAGAATCACAAAAAAAGAGAGGAGAAAAACCAAGATATGATGGAAGATGGAGACCTGAAAATATCTTGCTCAATAAATTAACCCCCCCTGAAGGTAAAAAGTCTGTGATTAGATTTAAAAACCCAGATTATGGTGTCGTAACCTGGGATGATAAGATAAAAGGACAAATTTCTACAAACAATGCAGAGCTTGACGATTTAATAATAGCAAGGTCGGATGGAAGTCCTACCTACAATTTTACTGTCGTTGTGGATGATTTAGACATGGAAATTACACACGTTATTAGAGGGGATGACCATATCAATAACACTCCAAGACAAATCAATATTTTTAACGCATTAGGGGCCAAGATTCCTGAATATGCCCACCTTCCTATGATTCACGGTCAAGATGGAGAAAAATTATCAAAAAGGCATGGATCCATTTCTGTTCTTAAATATCAAGAACTAGGTTACCTATCAAATGCTCTGCTTAATTACTTGGCTAGATTGGGGTGGGGCTATGGAGATAAAGAGCTTTTTTCAATTGATGAATTTACTAATTTATTTTCCTTTAAAGGATGCAGCAAATCCTCATCTAAGTTTGACATTGAAAAACTTAGATGGGTAAATTCCAATTATCTAAAAAAAACACCAGTTAATGAAATCATTGAGGATGTTAAAAACAGACTTGATAAAAGAAATATTGATTTAAACACAGGTCCACCAGTGCACCTAGTTTGCCAATTAATTATTGAAAGAGTTCAAACAATTGAGGAATTAGCCAATAATTGCGAACTTTTTTTCTTTTCTTCGGAGGATACAATAAACTTAGCAAATGTTATTAACGATCCCAGTTATCAAAAATTTAGCAAAACTAATAAGTCCTTACTTAAAAAAGCATTGAATGAATTTATCGAGCATTATCCCGAAAACCCTCAAGAAGTAACTCTTGACTTACACATTCGAGAATTAATAAAAAAATTCGGTTTTAAAATGCCTCAATTTGTAATCCCTTTACGATTGATTTTGTTACGTTCAATTAATACTCCATCCATTGCGAAAGTACTAATGGTTTTGGGAAAAGCCTGTGTTTGTGAACGAATTTTAAAAGCTTTGAATATTTAGGAAAAAAATGAGTGGAAATTCTTTTGGTAAATTATTTGTTGTTACATCATTTGGTGAGTCACACGGTCCTGCTATAGGTTGTATTGTCGATGGTTGTCCTCCAGGTTTATTGTTATCAGAAAAGGACATTCAACCTGACCTTGACAGGCGTCGTCCTGGTAAATCACGTCATGTTACGCAAAGAAAAGAATTAGATAAAGTAGAAATCCTCTCAGGAGTTTTTGAAGGAAGGACCACAGGTGCTCCTATAGGTTTGCTTATTAGAAATGAAGATGCTAAGAGTAAGGATTATGATTCTATAAAAAATTCTTTTAGACCCGGTCACGCTGACTATACTGTGATGCAAAAATACGGAATTAGAGATTGGAGAGGTGGTGGTAGGTCCTCTGCAAGAGAAACTGCGGTCAGAGTAGCTGCTGGAGCTATCGCAAAAAAATGGCTCAAAATAAAATTTGGCATTGGAATACGGGGGTATGTAGTTCAAATTGGAGAACATGTAGTTAATTTTGAAGATTATGAATCAATTGAAAACAACCCTTTTTTTGTTGCTAACAAATCCCAAGTACAGGACTTGGAAAATTACATTGACACTTTAAGAAGAGAGGGTGATTCATGTGGTGCCAAACTTAAAGTTATTGCATCAAATGTTCCGACTGGTTTAGGTGAACCTGTTTTTGATAGATTAGATGCAGATATAGCTCATGCAATGATGAGTATTAATGCAGTTAAGGGAGTTGAAATTGGAGCTGGGTTCTCCTCAGTTTCACAAAGAGGTGCGGATCATGGCGATGAACTTACACCAAATGGATTTAAAACAAATAATGCTGGAGGAATACTAGGTGGAATTTCTACTGGGCAGGAAATTTCAGTAAAGTTGGCCATCAAACCCACCTCAAGTATTAGGAAGCCGAAGAAGTCTATTGATACAAATGGAATGCCAACTGTAATTGAAACTCATGGAAGGCACGATCCCTGTGTAGGTATAAGAGCTGTTCCAATTGTGGAAGCAATGACTTCTCTAGTGTTGATTGATCATGCTTTAAGGCATAGAGCACAAAACTCAGATGTTAAACCTAAAAATCCAAGAATACCTGGATCCGTTTAAATAAAAAAACGTTGAAGAATTCATATCCCAAGCGAAGTCTTTCTGGTTTTTTTTTTACATACTCAACATATATAGGTCTATTTTCTCCTTATTTGTCTCTGTGGCTTAATTTTAAAGGTTTTAGTGCCTCTCAAATAGGTATATTGATGTCGCCACTTCAATGGTCGAGAATTGTTGGGCCTCCTTTCTGGGGTTGGATAACTGATAGCAGGGCGGACACTATTGAACCTAAAAAAATTATTCAGGTTTCCTCTTTTTTTGCTGTTTTATCGTCGATTTTGTTATTCTTTGACTGGTCTTTTTACTATCTTTTTTTGGTTTTAAGTCTGGTTAGTTTTTTTCTAAGTGGTCAAATGCCCATAGCTGAGTCACTCACTATGGAATTTTGCAGCGAAAACATTGGAAAATATGGAAAAATTCGTTTGTGGGGATCGATAGGTTTTATATTTGCAGTATTGGCTGGAGGTTTGACTTTTGACTACTACGGAATAGTTTATATACCGGTAACTTTAAGTATTTCCTTACTTTTATTAATTTTTGTTTCCTTTCTTTTACCATCCAGAGTCAGTCCTAAAGTTTCAAAGAAAAATGATGAAAAGAAAATTTTTAATTCAAAATCTATTAATTTTCTACTAGCATCTTTTTTTATGCTTGTTGCACACGCACCACTTTATACTCTTTACTCTCTTTGGTTAGAAAATAACGGTTATTCAAAATTGCAAATAGGTTTAATTTGGTCAATAGGAGTTTTAGCTGAAATAATTTTCTTTAACTTTCAATTTGCTATTTTTAAAAGATTTGAAGTAAAAAAAGTTTGGGTTTTTTGTTTTGCAATTACCACTCTTCGTTTTTTCTTTTTGGCTTTTTCCAATGGAAGTTTACTAGTCATAGTTCTTACACAGATGCTTCACTCATTAACCTTTGCTGCGCATCACAGTGCTTCAATTTCTTTAGTGAATCAATTATTTCCAAAAAATGCGCAAGCCAGAGGACAATCTCTTTATACGATGGCATCATATGGACTTGGAGGAGCTATAGGTGGTGTGACTGCAGGCTACGTTTGGGAAAATTTTTTTCCTGAAGCAAGTTTTTTACTCTCTGTGATTGCGTCTTTGTTTGGGATTTTTTTTGCTTTTAGGACTATAAAGATATAATTATTCTTTTAAATTAGTTGTTTAAAATGAAAAAGACACTTTACGATAAACTTTGGGATGAGCACTTTGTGCTTAAAAATGAAGACGATACTGCTCTTTTGTATATCGATAGGCACCTTATACATGAAGTCACAAGTCCCCAAGCATTTGAAGGAATTGAAATAGCAAATAGAAGACTATGGAGAAATGCCGCCAATCTTGCAGTTGTTGATCATAATGTTCCTACAATTGGTAGAGAAAAGGTCATTAAAGATCCAGTTTCAAGGCTACAAGTTGAAACTCTAAATTCAAATGTTGCTAAACATTCAATAAAATACTTTGATTTGTTCGATAAAAGACAGGGTATTGTTCATGTAATAGGTCCAGAGCAAGGTGCGACACTTCCCGGCATGACTGTTGTTTGCGGGGATTCTCATACAAGTACACATGGAGCATTTGCCTGTCTTGCCTTTGGGATTGGTACATCTGAAGTTGAGCACGTGCTTGCAACTCAATGTTTAAGAGTGAAAAAGTCAAAAAAGATGCTGATTAAAATTAATGGTGTTTTGGGTGTTGGTTTATCTCCTAAAGATGTGATTTTATACATCATTGGCAAAATTGGAATTGCTGGTGGTACAGGATACTCGATTGAATTTGCAGGAGATACCGTTAGAAAGATGTCTATGGAAGGTCGAATGACAATTTGTAATATGGCAATTGAAGCTGGAGCTCGCTCGGGAATGATAGCTTTCGATAAAGAAACTGAAAGCTTTATTAAAACCAAACCATTGGCACCAAAAGGTGAAATGTGGGAAAAAGCTCTTGCTTATTGGAATAGTTTAAAATCTGATGATGATGCTTCTTTTGACAAAATCATTAATATAGATGCTTCTCTTATTGAGCCCCAAATTACTTGGGGTACATCACCTGAAATGGTTACCTCTGTTGGTTCTCTTATTCCAGACCCAGCTAATCAAAAAAACCTTCAATCTCGAGAATCATACGAGCGAGCCATGAGGTATATGGGAGTTGAACCAAACATACCTCTTACCTCACTCGAACTGGATAAGGTTTTTATTGGATCTTGTACAAACTCACGTTTGGAGGATTTACGTGCTGCTGCTCACGTAATCAAAGGGAGAAAAAAATCTGAAAGAGTCAAACAAGTTTTGGTAGTTCCGGGTTCTGGGCTGATTAAAGCCCAAGCTGAAAGAGAGGGCATAGATAAAATATTTTCTGAGGCTGGTTTCGAATGGAGAGAGCCTGGATGTTCTATGTGTCTTGCAATGAATGCAGATAGATTAGAATCTGGTGAGAGGTGTGCATCAACATCAAATAGAAACTTTGAGGGAAGGCAAGGTAATGGAGGTAGAACTCATTTAGTATCCCCAGCAATGGCATCTGCTGCAGCGATAGCCGGAAAATTTGTTGATGTCAGAGAATTCTAACATGGAGCCAATTAATTACCATAAAGGTACTGTTATGCCCTTAGATAGATCAAATATTGACACTGATGCGATAATTCCAAAACAATTTTTAAAGTCCATTAGGCGAACTGGTTTTGGTAAGCATTTATTTGACTCATGGAGATACTTGGATGAAGGTTTTCCAGGAATGAATTGTGAAAATAGGCCTAAAAATATGGATTTTATTTTCAATGACCCAAAATACGTTACTTCATCTATTTTATTAACTAGAGAAAATTTTGGTTGTGGATCATCTAGAGAGCATGCTCCTTGGGCACTAATTGAATACGGGTTTAAGGTTTTAATTGCAACCTCTTTTGCAGACATCTTCTTCAGTAATTGTTTAAAAAACGGAATATTACCAATTACTTTACCAAAAGACGAAATAAACAAACTATTTGACAAATCTTTTGGCGAGTATCCTTTAAATTTATCTATTGATCTTGAGGCTCAGTCAATTTCTCAAAATGGAGGAGATTTTTTTATAGATTTTAAAATAGATAAAGGACAGAAGAAAAGATTAGTTGAGGGGCTAGATGAAATTGGCCTTACTTTAAATAAGAAAGAAATTATTGAAAATTTTGAGAAAAATAGACTCAAACTTAGGCCTTGGCTAAAAATTGATCCAGCTGAAAGTTTAGAATGAAATGTCTTAATATAGCTGTTTTGCCGGGCGATGGAATTGGATCTGAAATTATCAATGAGGCAATTAAAATACTTAAAAGACTTTCTAGTATAGGTCATTTTGATCTCAACATGGAATTTGCTCTTGTTGGTGGCTCAGCAATAAAAGAAACAAATACTCCTTTACCTAATGAAACACTTAAGATTGTAATGGATTCTGAGGCGATTTTATTTGGTGCTGTTGGTGATTTTAGTTTTGATCATTTACAACATGCTGATCGTCCAGAAGCGGCTATTTTGAGCTTAAGAAAAGAGCTCAAACTATTCGCAAATTTACGTCCAGCTTTTGTCTTTGATGAATTAGCTCAGGCCTCTAGTTTGAAAGAAGAGCTAGTTTCTGGTCTTGATATTATGATTGTCAGAGAACTGACAGGAGATATTTATTTTGGCGAACCACGTGGAATTCAAACAAATAAAAAAGGCGAAAAAATTGGTATCAACACCATGATTTATAACGAGAATGAAATTATCAGAATTGCTAAAGTTGCTTTTGATTTGGCTCTTAAAAGAGATAGAAGGTTAGTTTCCATTGACAAAGCTAATGTTCTGGAATGTATGCAGTTATGGAGAGACACAGTTACAGAGGTTTCAAAGAGTTACCCTGATGTTGAACTCTCTCACTTATACGTTGATAATGCTGCAATGCAACTTGCAAAAAACCCAAAACAATTTGATGTAATGCTCACAGGTAATATTTTTGGTGATATTTTGTCTGATCAGGCCTCAATGCTTACGGGGTCAATCGGCATGTTACCGTCCGCTTCCATCAATGACGAAAAAAAAGGCTTGTATGAACCCGTACACGGTTCTGCACCTGATATTGCTGGTAAAAATATTTCTAATCCACTTGCTACAATTCTATCTATTTCAATGATGTTGCGAATTACTTTTGACTTAGAAGAGCCAGCAAAGTCAATTGAATTAGCTGTGAAAAATGTTCTGCAAAAGCAGCTTGCGACTCCTGATTTTTTTAGGCCAGGAAAAATTAAAATAGGAACAAAAGAAATGGGTGATGCAGTCACTGAGGCTTTAGTCTAAATGCTTGTCGGATTTATTGGCTGGAGAGGAATGGTTGGATCAGTTTTGCTAGACAGAATGGTTGAAGAAGGTGATTTTAAAAATTTTAGTGCGAGATTTTTTTCGTCATCTAATCCTGGTAAAGAGTTAACAAAAAAACTTGATTTTTCTGGTGATAAGAAACTTTTTGATGCGTTCAATTTAACACAACTATCAGAGTGCGACATTATTTTGACCTGTCAAGGCTCAGACTACACCTCTAAAGTTTTTTTTAACTTAAGGAAAAATGGTTGGAATGGCTATTGGATTGACGCATCCAAAACTTTAAGAATGAAGGATGATTCTGTCATAGTTCTGGACCCTATTAACAAAGAAGTAATAGATCAGGCAATAGATAATGGAATCAAAAATTACATAGGAAGTAATTGCACTGTAAGTTGTATGTTAATGGCAATAGGAGCTCTTTTTAAAGCTGATTTAATAGAGTGGCTTTCATCAAGTACTTACCAAGCAGCTTCTGGTGGAGGTTCTAAACATATGAGGGAGTTACTTTACCAAATGGGGAAAATAAATCACTCGGTAAAAAATGAATTATTAGACTTGCAAACTTCAATTCTAGAAATTGATAAAAAAGTCTTAAACGAACAAAAAAGTTTGTCTAAGCAAGAAGTGAGTTCTTTTCAAGTCCCTTTAGCAGGAAATTTGATTCCTTGGATCGACAAGGATTTAGGAAACGGTACTAGTCTTGAAGAATGGAAAGGACATGCAGAGACTAACAAGATTTTTGGAAAAGATTTCCTGGATAGAAAGCAAAGTGTACCAATTGACTATACATGCGTAAGAGTTGGGTCAATGCGATGCCATAGTCAATCTTTAATCATTAAGCTTAAAAAAAATATTTCAATAATCGAAATTGAACAACTGATTAGTTCCGGTAATGATTGGGTGAAAGTTGTCCCAAATACAAAAGAAGATTCACAAAACAACCTAACTCCTATTTCAGCCTCAGGAAATTTGAACATTGCGATCGGACGATTGAGAAAATTAACTTTTGGGTCCAAATATTTGGGTGCCTTCACAATAGGCGATCAACTGCTTTGGGGTGCAGCTGAGCCGCTGAGAAGAATATTAAATTACATATCTAAGTTACACTGAATTTTTGATGAGTTGTTATATGAGGCTAGTTTTCGGAATAGAATACGATGGAACTGATTGGAATGGTTGGCAAACCCAGCGATGTAACAATACAGTTCAAGATACTATAGAATCGGCTCTAGCTCGTTTTGCAAATCATGCAATTAAAACTACTTGTGCAGGTCGAACTGATTCAGGTGTTCATGCAAAGGGTCAAGTAATTCATCTTGATACTGAGCTTGAAAGACCTGTATGGAGTTGGATAAGAGGAACAAATTCTTTTTTACCTAATTCAGTTAGATTAAAATGGGGAAAAGAAGTATCGGAAGAATTTCATGCAAGATTTTCTGCGAGGTCAAGAATTTACACTTACAGTATTTGTAACACACCCATTGAATCCCCTTTAGCTAACAGGTTTCATACTTGGATTTTTAAAAAGCTAAATGATGAAAAGATGAAAAAAGCATCCGTTTATTTAATTGGTAAACATGATTTTTCATCATTTAGGTCATCGGAGTGTCAAGCTAATTCTCCCGTTAAAAATATAAAAAGATGTGACATTACGAGATCTGGTAGCTACCTTAGTATAGAGATAGAGGCAGATGGATTTCTTCATCATATGGTTAGAAATATCGTTGGATGTCTTTATGAAATTGGTATTGGGGAAAGATCAGAAGATTGGATTAAAGTTGTTCTAAAATCGAGAGATAGGAGTACTGCTGGTAAAACTTTACCTCCTCAGGGTTTATGTTTTAAATATGTTGACTATGGAAGAGATCTATTTTGCGGACAAGAATAAAAATTTGTGGCTTAACTCGTGAACAAGATGTTTCAGCCGCCATCGAGGCCGGTGTTGATGCATTAGGATTTGTTTTTTATAAAAAAAGCCCACGTTTTTTATCCCCTGAAAGAGCTCGAGAATTGATTGATATTTGTCCGGCATGGGTATGCAAAGTTGGACTTTTCGTTAATTCTTCACAAGTTGAAATCAACAGGATTTCACAGATTTCAGGAATTAATCAAATTCAATTGCATGGTGATGAGATTCTCGAAGACTGTCTTAATTTAAAAAGGCCTATTATAAAAGCCCTAAGAATTAATGATAAAAAACATCTAAACAGAAGTGAATATGATAACTTGATAGATCAACTGATAGAATCTAAAAAGTATTTAAAATTTTGTGATGCCATTCTTCTAGACAGTAATTCTTCACAATTTGGTGGAAGTGGACAGAGTTTTAATTGGAATATATTGGATGATGTTTATTCTATTTTAGGTAATAAGTGGGTTTTAAGTGGCGGATTAAGTATTGAGAATGTCTCTTTAGCTATCAAATCCTTTAGACCGCCTGCTATTGATATTTCTAGTGGAGTTGAAGTTACTGAAAATGGAATATTGATAAAAGGAGTAAAAGATAAACAAAAAATTAAGAAATTTGTTAATGCCGTTCACGATGCGGATAATAAGACTTGAAAAATTGAAAGCGAGTAGTTTATGAAACCAAATGATTTACCCTACAACTTCCCTGACAACTCTGGTCATTTTGGACCTTATGGAGGTTCCTTTGTATCTGAAACATTAATTGGAGCTTTAGAAGAATTAAAAAATTTTTATGAATTATCTAAAAGTGATGATAAATTTAAAAATGAGTTTGACAGGGAACTCAAGGATTTTGTTGGAAGACCAAGCCCAATTTATCATGCAAAACGCTGGTCAGAACGAATAGGTGGAGCACAGATTTTTTTTAAAAGAGAAGATCTTAATCACACAGGAGCTCATAAAGTTAATAACACAATTGGACAAGCGCTATTAGCTAGAAGGATGGGAAAGCGGAGGGTTATAGCTGAAACTGGAGCCGGTCAACATGGAGTTGCAACTGCTACTGTTGCAGCAAGATATGGAATGGATTGTGTTGTCTACATGGGCGAGACTGATGTTGAGAGACAAGCTCAAAATGTATACAGAATGAAATTGTTGGGAGCTGAAGTTGTTCCCGTTGGAAGTGGTTCAAAAACTCTTAAAGACGCTTTAAATGAAGCAATGAGAGACTGGGTTACAAATGTCGAAAACACTTTCTATATTATTGGTACAGTAGCTGGCCCTCATCCTTATCCGATGCTAGTTAGAGATTTTAATTCTATTGTTGGTAAAGAATGTTTATTGCAAATGCCAAAAATTATTGGAAGAAATCCAGATTATGTTATAGCTTGTGTGGGAGGTGGGAGCAATGCTTTGGGAATATTCTACGATTTTATTCCATTTAAAGAAACTGCACTTATCGGAGTAGAGGCCGCTGGTTCTGGATTAAATACGGGATTGCATTCAGCATCCTTGACAGCTGGAGTTCCAGGTGTTCTCCATGGGACAAGAACTTACTTGCTTCAGGACGAACATGGACAAGTTTCAGAAACACATTCTATATCGGCTGGTTTAGATTATCCTGGCGTGGGTCCCGAACATGCTTGGCTCAAAGACACTAAAAGGGCTGAATATGTTGGTATTGATGATGATGAAGCTTTAAAGGCATTTCATGATTGTTGTAGGATTGAGGGTATTATTCCTGCATTAGAGACTAGTCACGCAATTGCCTATGCTGTCAGACTTGCAAAAGAACTTAGCAAAGAAAAAACAATCCTTGTAAATTTATCAGGTCGTGGTGACAAAGATATACATACAGTAGCTAAAGCCGGTGGAATTGAAATATAGTTGATTTAAGATGAATAACTTAAGATTGGCTAATTGTTTTGAAAATTTGCAAAGGAAACGACAAAAAGCTTTAGTTCCCTACATAACGGCTGGCGATCCTGATCCAAGCAAAGTCGTTGAATTGCTTTTAGCCATGGCTGATTCGGGTGCAGATATAATAGAACTAGGTATTCCTTTTTCCGATCCGATGGCAGATGGACCAGTGATTCAAAGATCAAGTGAACGAGCTTTAAAAAAAGGCGTCAATCTCCAAAAATGTCTTAATTGGGTTAAGGAGTTTAGATTGCAAAATAAATTTACTCCTATTGTTCTTATGGGTTACGCAAACCCTATTGAGAGGTTTGGTATAGAAGATTTTGCTAAGGAAGCATCAAATGCTGATGTGGATGGAGTTTTGATTGTAGATTACCCCCCCGAGGAAGCACTAAATTTTTGTCGTTTGATGAAAACACATCACATAGATGTGATTTTTCTACTAGCTCCTACAACCTCTATTGAAAGATTAAAGCACATAGCTAGATTAGGTTCTGGATATCTCTACTACGTGTCTCTCAGAGGAGTTACGGGGGCTAAGAATATAGATATTAGTGATGTATCTAATAGGTTGAAAATTATACGAGAAATCTCTCCATTACCCACTGTTGTAGGTTTTGGTATTTCAACCCCAAAAAGTGCAGCTGAAGTTGCTACTACGCCGGCTGATGGAGTTGTGATTGGAAGTGCAATTATTGATAAGTTAGATAATGCCAATAAGTTAGGTATTGATCCACTTATAGAAATTTCAGGTTTTATTAAAAATATAAAAAAAGAAATTAATATTTCAACTAGGGCATTACTATAAATGAGTTGGTTAGAAAAAATAATCCCACCAAGAATTAAAAGATCTACTAACCCCAAAAAGACTATTCCAGACGGACTTTGGGTAAAGTGCCCGTCATGCGAGTCTGTGATCTACAGAGCTGATTTAGAAATGAATCTTCAAGTTTGTCCCAAATGTGAACACCATCTGCGTATTAGTGCAAGAAAAAGAATTAATCACTTACTTGATGAAGATGACAGAATGGAACACGCTCGGGAAATTATTCCTCAAGATATTCTTAAATTTAAAGATTTAAAAAGATACTCCGAGAGAATTGCAGACGCTTCAAGTCTAACTGGCGAGAGTGATGCTCTAATAATTATTTCTGGAAAAATAAAAACTAAACCTGTGATAGTTTCCTGTTTCGAATTCGAATTTATGGCTGGTTCTATGGGTTCGGTGGTTGGTGAAAAATTTGTTAGAGCTGTGGAACATGCAATAAAGAAAAAGATACCATTTATATCTATTTCATCAAGTGGTGGTGCAAGGATGCAGGAAGGTCTTTTCTCTCTTATGCAAATGGCAAAAACCACCGCTGCTATTAAACAATTGTCAGAAAATAAAATCCCATATTTATCTATTCTCACTGATCCAACTATGGGAGGAGTATCAGCTAGCTTTGCATTTGTAGCTGATTTGGTGATTGCAGAACCTAAAGCATTAATAGGTTTTGCTGGACCTAGGGTTATTGAACAAACTGTAAGAGAAACATTGCCTCCCGGTTTTCAAAGAGCGGAATTTTTATTAGAGAAAGGAGCTTTGGATTTGATCATTGATAGAAGAAGAATGAGAGATGAAATTTTTTCTCTTCTCTCTTTGCTGTCTAATTCTCCAAAAAATACTAACAAAGTATAACTATGTTTGACGTCAAAACAGAATTGGGTAGATGTTTAGCTCATTTATTAAAAGTTCATCCGCACGAAATTTCCCTAGGACTTCACCGAGTAAAAAAAGTAGCCGAAAGACTTGATCTTCCGTTTCAGGATAAAGAAGTCAGACTGGAGTCGGAAATTATAGTGGTTGCAGGAACCAATGGAAAAGGATCAGTATGTGCAATGTTGGAAAAAATATTTATTGAGGCGGGTTACTCAACAAGCCTTTACACTTCGCCACATATTTTAAAATTTGAAGAACGTCTTAGGTTTAACGGGGTTTTTTTGGAAGCTTCCGATTGGATAGAAACGTTTAAAAAAGTTGAAAATGCTAGACTGATTAATCCAATCGAAAAATTAACTTTTTTTGAAGCTTCTACAATTGCAGCTATTCTCATGGTACACACTAGGAAACCAGATATTGCTATTTTTGAAGTCGGTTTAGGAGGACGCCTTGATGCGGTTAATTTGCTTGCTAATGATTGTTCAATTATTACTTCGATTTCCCTAGATCATCAAAAATATTTAGGCTCAAGTAGAGAACAAATTGGTTGGGAAAAAGCCCATGTTGCAAGATCTCAAAAACCTTTTGTTATCGGAGATATAGACCCACCTAAAAAAGTAATTGAATTTGCAAATAGCATTAGTGCCAAAATTATAAGGTATGGTTTTGATTTTGATTATAAGTTAAATGACTCTCAGTGGAACTGGTATAGTGAGAAGAAAAAAAGACTAGGTCTTGCACTTCCATCTCTCAGAGGCAATCACCAATTGGTGAATGCCTCAGCTGTTTTAGCATCTCTTGAATGTCTATCATCAAATTTTCCCGTGTGTCAGGGGGCTGTTAGAAAAGGCCTTGCCTCGGTCGAACTTCCCGCTAGATTTCAGGTTATTCCTGGCAAACCTACTGTGATTTTGGATGTTGCCCATAATCCTCAAGCTGCTGAAATGCTCTCACACAATTTAGACAAAATTGGTTTTTTCCCAAAGACTATCGCAGTTGTTGGAATTCTAGCTGATAAGGATGCAAAAGAAATTTTTAGTAAACTTGAAAAAAAGATAGACCATTGGTTTTTAAGTACCCTCGATCACGATTTAGCCTCAACTCGAAATAGATCTGCTATGTCTTTATTAACCGCGTTACAGTCTTTAAAATCAAAATTTGATGCGAAATGCTTTGAAAACCCAACTGATGCTTTTAAAGCTGCATCTAAATGTGCAACTTCTAATGATAGGATTGTTGTGTTTGGGTCTTTTATAACTGTATCCTCAGTTTGGAGTGAAGCACACATTTTGGGTAAACATACAACAACCAAATATGTAGAATAAAAAATTTATTGAGAATAAATCTTTTTAGTTCCATAAAACATCATTTTTGAAAGTAGGTTATGTCAATTAACTATAGTAGCAATGATCATAGTTCGACAAAATCAAATAAAACTTTGCCTGATCCATTGGCTGACCATAAAATTAGGGCTAGACAAAGACTTATTGGATCTATTTTTTTTTCTTTCTTTGTATTTTTCTTATCTATCGTATTGTTAAGGGATAAACCCAGGTCTTTCGTTGAAGACTTAACTGTAAAGAACTCCTACGAAACTGATGTGGCTCAAAAAATAGAAAATGGGACTAATCAAACCAATTCAAAACTAAATTTATCTCTTCGTGATAAAAGAATTATTGAGATTTCTAATTCTCCGGTTTGGATGGTCAGAGTAGGTATTTTTAAAGATAAAGAGAAGGCTCAAGATTTAAAAACTCGTCTGATACTTGAGGGGAAACCAGTTATTCTAGTTCCAAGTAAGATTGGTGACATTTTTGTTTTTCATGTAAAAGTTGGTCCATACACTCAAGAACTAGCTGAGAAATTTTTCCGTCAAGCATTAAGTAGAGGACTTGATGCTGACATTGATAGGTTGTAATCTTGGAAACAACATTTCAATATTCATGGATTGATATTGTTGTAATTATAGTGTTTGTGTCATCAACATTATTATCACTTTTACGTGGGTTAATCCAAGAAGTATCATCTTTGATAATCTGGTTGGTTGCAATTTATGCTGGATTTATTTTGTACGAAACTGTCGCAGAGGCTTTACCAATTGATTGGTCTATTGAGATGAGATTTATAGTTAGTTTTCTAATGATATTGTTTACAGTATTGTTAATTAGTAAGTTGGTTGTATTGTCTCTTAAAGAAACCATTGATTATTTGGGAGGTAGTCAACTTGATAAATTTTTTGGAGCATTATTTGGAGCTGTAAGGGGTGGACTTATTATTTTTGTTTTGGCCTTGCTTGGCTCAATGACTGCGTTACCCAGAGAAAAAGCTTGGATGTCAGCCGTTTCAAGGCCAATCCTAGAATTATCTATTGGATGTGTTTCTCCTTATTTACCTGAATTTTTTAAAGCTAAAATTATAATTACTCCACAAACTTTCAAAGAAACCTTAAATTTATGTGTGCAGTTTTCGGAATAGTAGGATCTGACTCAGTAAATCAAAAAATTTATGATGCATTACTATTAATGCAACATCGAGGACAAGATGCAACAGGAATAGTAACTGCGAGTGAAAAAAAAATCAGTATGTGTAGAGGTGTAGGCTTGGTCAGAGATGTTTTTAGAACTAGGGATATGAGGAATTTGACTGGAGAGATGGGCATTGGTCATTGCAGATATCCTACTGCAGGAAACGCTGGTAACCCTGAGGAAGTCCAGCCATTCTATGTAAATGCCCCATTTGGCATTGTCTTAGGGCATAACGGTAACCTCACCAATGCCCATTTTCTGCAAGATGAAATGTATCAAATTGACCGTAGACACATAAATACTGATTCTGATTCCGAAGTACTTTTAAATGTTTTTGCCAATGAATTGCAAAAAGAAATCTCTGGGACAAAAATTGACTCAAATTCAGTGTTTTGTGCTACTGAATCCCTTTACAAAAGGGTCGAGGGAGCTTACGCATGTGTTGCAATGATTTCTGGCTTTGGTGTCGTAGGATTCAGGGATCCATTTGGCATCAGACCTTTGGTCATTGGGAAAAAAAAATCAAAAAATCGAGAGGAATGGGCAATAGCTTCAGAGTCAGTTGCACTGCAAGGTTTGGGTTTTGATCTCGTAAGGGATGTAAAACCAGGAGAGTGTGTTGTTATTACAAAAAATGGACAAATCAAAACTAAAATATGTGCAAACCAAACATCAATTAATCCATGTGTATTCGAGTTTGTTTATTTTGCAAGGCCAGATTCACTTATTGATGGTGTGTCAGTTTATGATGCAAGGTTAAAAATGGGACAGGCTCTTTCCGAAAAAGTAAAAGATTTTTGCTCTAAGGGAAATATTGATGTTGTAATACCAGTACCAGATTCCAGTCGTCCTGCTGCATTAGAACTAGCTCTTAGTTTAGGAATTCCATATAGAGAGGGTTTCATTAAAAATCGTTATATTGGTAGAACTTTCATCATGCCTGGGCAAGAGACAAGAAGAAGATCAGTCCGTCAAAAATTAAATGCAATAGGTTCGGAATTTTATAATAAAAATGTTTTGATTGTTGATGACTCAATAGTTAGAGGTACAACAAGTAGAGAAATAATTCAAATGGCTAGAGATGCTGGAGCATCTAAGGTGAGTTTTGCTTCTGCTTCTCCTCCGGTTCGCTTTCCAAATGTTTATGGTATTGACATGCCAACTAAACGCGAATTAATAGCGCATGGGCGAAGTGAGGAGGAAATTTGCAGAGCCATTGGGGCAGATCATTTGTTTTTTCAAGAGCTCAATACAATGAGATCAACCATTTTAGACTTTAACCGTAAATTAGACGGACTTGAAGCTTCGTGTTTTGATGGAAAATACATTACAAAAAATCTCTTGATTGATTCCAAAATTAAATGAAACCTATCGTAAAAAAACTTGAATTATGAAATCTAAAGTCCAGATTTTGGGTTCCTTATAATTCCAACTGCGTAGCCTTCTATTGCAAATGATTGTTTTTTCAAATCAATTTCTATGGTTTCGTAGTCAGAATTCTCTGGGTGTAAAAAAACCTTTGATCCCTTCTTTTCAAACCTCTTTACTGTAACTTCTTCCTCAATTCTGGCAACTATAATTTGATTGGCTTTTTTGCTCGAGTAGTTTCCATAGTTTTTTTTAACAGCCAAAAAATCATCATCCAAAATACCTGCATTTTTCATGCTCATACCCTTTACTCTTAGCAAGTATTCGGGTTTTAAATGAAAAAGATTTGGATCCAAACTAAAGTGGGTTTCAACATGTTCTTCAGCTAAAATTGGTGAACCAGCAGAAACTCTACCTATAACAGGCACTACTATGTTTTCAGTACTAGTTGACTCAAACTTGTGAATTAATTTTATACTTCTAGATGCGCCAGGAATCATCGAAATAGCACCTTTTTTTTCGAGTGCTTTAAGGTGTTCTTCAGCAGCGTTAGGGGATTTGAAACCTAAGGCCTCACATATTTCGATTCTTGTTGGGGGAAACCCCATTTTTTTGACGTAGCGTGAAACCATTTTCAAGATTTCTTTTTGGCGATCTGTCAAAGCTCTCATGTAATTTCCAATTTTACTGAATATTTATACAGTACATTTATTTTTAACTAATTTCAAGTTCTAAAAAATTACATTCCCTCGTAATTTGGACCTCCTCCTCCCTCAGGTGCCACCCAAGTAATATTTTGAGTAGGATCTTTTATATCGCATGCTTTGCAATGTAGGCAATTTTGAGCATTAATTTGCAACTTGGCATATTTGGTATAGTTTTCAGCAGGCTGACCACTTTCATCAATGTACTCATAAACACCAGCAGGACAATATCGGGTCTCAGGAGCAGCGTAGACTTGAAAATTTACTTTGAAAGGTTTGTCTGAATTTTTTAAAACTAAGTGAGTAGGTTGATTTTCTTCATGATTGACTCCTGAAAAAGGAAGTGATGACAACTTGTCGAAGGTAATTTTCCCATCTGGTTTTCCATATATTTTTTTTGGAAATAACTTAAATGGTTTCAACTGGGAAAAGTCTGATTGTTTTGACTTTGATAGAAGATGTGTCTTGTTGCGCAAAATATTCTGTTCAAAGTAGGTCAATGCTCCACCTAACAATAACCCTTTATTCATAAAGCCTTTAAAGTTTTTTGTACTGTTTAACTCATCATACAACCAAGAACTTTTGAATTTTTCTGAAAAGTTTTGTAAAGATACAGTTGTTGAGGTTTTACTATTCCTAACTGTTTCAAAAAAGGCTTCTGCGACGAGAAGCCCGCTTTTTATTGCTGAGTGAGAACCCTTAATTCTTGCAGAGTTCAAAAAACCAGCATTACAACCAATTAAGGCGCCACCAGGAAAGGTTAATTTGGGTAAGGTGTACAAACTTCCAGCTGTTAAGCTCCTTGCTCCGTAGCCGATTCTTTTTCCTCCTTTTAATATTTCAAAGATTTTGGGGTGAGTTTTAAGTTTTTGAAATTCTTCGAAAGGAGATAACCATGGGTTGCTATAATTCAAACCAATTATTAGCCCAATTGAAACTCTATTTTTTTCAAGATGATAGAGGAATGAGCCTCCATATGTTTTGTTGTTTAGAGGCCAACCCAAGCCATGTAAAACTTTACCAGGAGTTGATTTTTGTGAGGGTATCTCCCACAATTCTTTGATTCCCAACCCATAGGTTTGTGGAGACGAATCTTTATTTAATTTGTATTTTTTAATTAATAATTTGCCAAGTTGACCTCGGGAGCCTTCAGCAAAAATAGTAAATCTAGCTTTGATAGATATACCCGGCACATGATTTGCACCAATAGATCCGTCGCTATTAACTCCAAAGTCACCAGTTTTAACTCCTATGACCGCATTGTTTTCATCGAAAACCACTTCAGAGGCAGGAAAGCCTGTAAAAACTTCGACACCCAAATCTTCCGCCTTTTTTCCAAGCCATTTCACAACATCAGATAAACTTACTACATGACAACCCTTGTTGTTAAATGAGTTGGGAACAAAGAAAGAAGGAATCCTAACAGCTTTTGTCTTGCTGTAAAAAAAATAAAATTCATCGGTTTTAACCGGGGTATTTATTGGGCTGTTTTCCTCATTCCAATCTGGAATTAGTTCAGACAATGATTTTGTATCCAATATAGCGCCCGAAAGTATGTGACCACCAACAGAGGATGATTTTTCAATAACACATACCGAACAAGATTTTTGCTCCTTCAATGCAATCTGTTTAATTTTAATTGCAGCAGAGAGTCCTGATGGTCCGGCACCGACTATCAACACATCATATTTTAATTCTTCTTCTATCATTTTCAGGTTATCTATGGAAAATATATTTTAAAAGTACAAACTTTCATTAAAAGGATTTAAAAGTATATTCAATGTATTAATATGTATAACAGCTCGAGCTTATTAATAACATTTTAATAATTATGGTTTTCATAAGTTTTTAACACAATGGATAAATTTTAATGACCAAATTTGTTTTTATAACAGGGGGCGTTGTCTCATCTTTAGGTAAGGGGATTGCCGCGGCTTCTTTGGGTGCACTTTTAGAGTCCAGAGGTATAAAGGTAACAATTATAAAAATGGACCCGTATCTCAATGTGGACCCAGGCACAATGAGTCCATTCCAACATGGTGAAGTTTTTGTTACAGAAGATGGTGCAGAGACAGACTTAGATTTAGGTCATTATGAAAGATTTATCGAAACTAAAATGAGGAAAATTAATAATTTCACTACTGGTCAAATTTATGACTCAGTTCTTCGAAAAGAAAGGAAAGGAGAGTATTTAGGTAAAACAGTTCAAGTAATTCCTCACATAACAAATGAAATTCAAGATTATATATTTAGGGGTACAAAACTTGACAATGGAACAATGGCTGAAGTGGCTATTGTAGAAGTTGGTGGAACTGTTGGTGACATAGAGTCATTACCTTTTCTTGAGGCAATAAGACAGATGGCTTTGAGACTGGGCGAAAAGATGACGTGTTATGTACACTTAACATTAGTGCCGTTTATTGCATCTGCAGGAGAACTAAAAACTAAACCCACTCAGCATTCAGTTCAAAGATTGAGAGAAATTGGCATTGCCCCGAATTTGATTTTGTGCAGAGCAGATAGACCGATACCTAATGATGAATGCGAAAAAATTTCTCTTTTTTCAAATGTCCAACGAGAAGCAGTCATTTCGGTATTTGATGTAGATTCAATTTACAAAATACCACGCATACTTTTCGAGCAAGGTGTTGATGAGATAATTTGCCGCTCTTTGAACCTAACTTTGCCTCCTGCTAATTTATCAAAATGGGACTTATTATTAAAAAAAATGTCTTCACCCATAAATCCAGTAAAAATCGCAATGGTAGGTAAATATGTCGATCTAAAGGAATCATATAAATCTCTCTCCGAAGCTTTGATTCATGCTGGTATTCACTTACAGACCAAAATTACAGTAGAGTACATTGATTCCGAATCTATTGAAAAAAATGGTGTAGGTTGTCTGAAAAGTGTAGACGCCATTTTAGTACCCGGTGGTTTCGGTTCCAGAGGTGTTGAAGGAAAAATCTCAGCTATTCAATATGCTAGAGAGTCCGGTACTCCATTTTTAGGAATTTGTTTGGGTATGCAATTGGCTGTCATTGAATTTGCTAGAAATGTAGCTAAAATGCCTAATGCTAATTCGACAGAATTTGATTCAAAGACCCGATACCCGGTAGTTGGATTAGTGGCTGAATGGAAAACAAATTCTGGAAAAGTTGAAAATAGAACTTTGTCATCCGACAAAGGCGGAACTATGAGGTTGGGAGCTCAGTGTGTTAAAACCATATCGCCTTCTTTGAGTAGTAAAATTTATGGTGAATATACGCAAGAGAGACATAGACACAGGTATGAATTTAATAATGTTCTCAGGTCCAAATTAGAAAAAAATGGTTTAATAATAAGTGGTGTAACGAAAGATGAAAATTTAGTGGAAATAATTGAAGTTTCATCTATTGAAAATCAATGGTTTATTGGTGTTCAATTTCACCCTGAATTTTCCTCAACACCAAAAAGAAGTCATCCACTGTTTAAGTCTTTTATCGATGCTTCACTCTCTTTTTCGGTGTTAAGGAAAAAGGTAAGTAACCCAGATTCTCAAACTAGAATAGGCAAAACCATTCATGAAACTTCTCGATTTTAATGTTGGAATTGATCAACCACTTTTTTTGATTGCTGGACCTTGTGTTATTGAGTCAGAAACATTGCAAATCGAAACTGCAGGTTGCCTTAAAGAAATATGTTCGAGATTAGGTTTAAAGTTCATTTTTAAATCAAGTTTTGATAAAGCAAATAGATCATCATCTGAATCTTTTAGGGGATTAGGAATGGATAAAGGACTTCAAATTTTAGAGAAGGTAAAAAAAGAAATAAATGTTCCTTTAATAACTGATGTACACGATGTTAGCGAGATTAATGAAGTTTCCAGTGTTGTTGATATTTTGCAAACCCCCGCTTTTTTATGTAGGCAAACGGATTTTATCTCGGCGGTAGCTAAATCTGGAAAACCTGTTAATTTAAAAAAAGGACAGTTTTTGGCTCCTGGGGATATGCGGAATGTTGTTGAGAAAGCCAAAAGAGCAGCAGCTGAGTCTGGAAATAATAAAGATCAATTTTTGGTATGTGAAAGAGGTGTAAGTTTTGGTTATAACAATTTAGTAAGTGATATGAGAAGTTTAGCAATAATGAGAGATACAAATTGCCCAGTAGTATTTGACGCAACACACTCTGTTCAACTTCCAGGCGGATTAGGAAATGTTTCTGGAGGACAAAGAGAATTTGTACCGGTTTTAGCTCGTGCTGCAGTGAGCGTTGGAATTTCTGGAATTTTCATGGAAACTCATCCAGAACCAAAAAAGGCATTGTCTGATGGTCCAAACGCTGTTCCTCTCCATATGATGGAGGAATTACTTGGTCAACTTATAAGAATTGACCAAGTTGTTAAAAGTTTAGACTTTTTAGAATATAAAATTGGACATTCAAACTTAAATACTTAATTTTTAAATTTTATAGGACTTTATTTTACCAATTGGGGATTACATTTTATGAGTTCAATAGTTGATGTTTTAGCAAGAGAGATAATCGATAGCAGAGGCAACCCTACTGTTGAATGCGATGTTGTACTTGATTCAGGTGTAGTTGGACGTGCTTCTGTGCCAAGTGGTGCGTCAACTGGAGCAGCTGAAGCAACTGAATTGAGGGATACAGATTCCAGTAGATTCTTTGGCAAAGGAGTAATCTCTGCTGTGAATAATATAAATAATGAAATCACTGAATTGCTTTTAGGAATAGATGTTCGTTCCCAAACTTCAATTGACAATGAATTGATAAATCTTGATGGGACAGAAAATAAATCAAGATTAGGTGCAAATGCAATTTTGGCAGTATCCGTAGCAGTTGCAAAAGCAGCAGCCATTGAATGTAAATTACCACTTTATAAGTACTTCGGTGGAATAGGTACTCTTTCTATGCCTGTTCCAATGATGAATGTCATAAATGGCGGAGTTCATGCGAATAATAATCTTGATATTCAAGAATTAATGATAGTTCCTGCGGGTTTTAGTTCTTTCAGTGAATCTCTGAGGTGTGGAAGTGAAATTTTTCATACTCTTAAAAAAGTTCTAACTAAAAGAGGAATGTCTATTGCTGTAGGAGACGAGGGTGGTTTCGCTCCTGATGTTAAAAGTCATTCTGAAGCACTAGATTTGATTATGGAAGCCATTGAATCATCTGGTTATGAACCCGGCAAGCAAGTTAGCTTGGCCTTAGATTGCGCAAGCACAGAGTTTTATGATGATGGGAATTACAATTTAAAAGGTGAGGGGAAAATATTACAACCTGATGAATTTGTTTCTTTACTTGAAAAATGGTGCAAAAGTTATCCTATAATTTCAATTGAAGATGGTGCAGCTGAAAATGATTGGGACACTTGGTCAATTCTTACTAAAAGACTAGCTTCAAAAATCCAGCTTGTAGGTGATGACTTGTTTGTTACCAACACAAAACTTTTGAAAAAGGGTATTAATGAATGTATAGCTAATTCTATTTTGATAAAAATAAATCAAATTGGAACACTTACTGAGACTTTCGAGGCAATATCTCTTGCCAAAAAATTTGGTTATACATCTGTTGTTTCTCACAGATCAGGTGAGACTGAAGACACCACAATTGCTGATATTGCAGTTGGGTCTAATGCTCAACAAATAAAAACAGGGTCGATGTCTAGAACTGACAGAACTTCGAAATATAATCAATTATTAAGAATTGAAGAGGATTTGGGCAGCTCGGTATATTACCCAGGGTATGGTGCGTTTTCTTCAATAAAAATAAGGTAGAAAATAATTTATGTATACAGGTAATTTAGAAAACCTCTTTAAGAAATATTTAATTTTATTACCTTTACTTTTGATTCAATATCCTCTCTGGTTTGGAGAAAATGGCTGGTTTGATGTTTGGAGTAAAGAGCAAAACCTAAGGGTACTGAAAAAAAAATTGATTGATGATAAAAAAAAACTTGCATTAATTAAAGCTGAAGTCAGAGATTTCAAGGATGGTTATAATTCAATTGAGGAAATAGCACGATACAAGCTCGGAATGATAAAGCCAGATGAAAAATTTTTGCAAATCTTACGGCCCGAAAAAAATTAGATTCGTTTTTGAAACAAACTTATATGATCTTTTTTACTTACTACATATAATTTATTGCAAAAATTGCACTTGATCTCAATCTCTCCTTTTTTTGAAATAATGTTTTTGCTTTCTTTTTCTCCCAACTGAAGCAATATATTTCTTACCTTATTTTTATTACACTTACATAGAAAACTTGGCGTTTCGCTTTTAAGTATTCTTTGTTCTAATTTACAAAAAATCTCCTCAATTATTTCAATCAAGTTTTTTTGGTTAAATATTGCATTTTTTATTTTTGAAATAATATTTTTTAGTTCAGTCCACTCTGTACCATCTTCAATTTTATTAGCTGGCATTTTTTGTATTAGTATTCCACCAGCAACTTTTGAATTTGCAGTTAATAAAAGATCAGAATCTATTTGTTCAGAATTTTTTAAGTAGTTTTTGATTATTTCACTGATGCTATTCCCTTCAATTTGTATGATTCCTTGGTATGGCTGTTTATTTTTTAATTTCGGATCAATGATTACACTAAATATTCCTTTGTTAGATTCATTTAACATTTCTTGAAAGCTCAAGTTTCCTATATCCAAATTTTTTTCACTTAATTTAATAGTGCTTCTGAAAGTAAAGTCTGAGTTGCACTCAGAAAAAACTAGTTTTATAGCACCCGCTCCATACAGTTGAAGTGAAACTGATCCAGTGTGTTTAATAGAAGCATTTAGAAGGATACTTGCAGCTGTAATTTCTCCCAAAATGTTTTTTGCTTCTTGAGGTAAATCTTGATGATTTTTAAGAACTTGGCGCCAACTTGGCCCTATTTGCAACATATTTGTTCTGGTATTTTCCTCGGCAAATATTAGCGTTATTAGTTGGTCTGTAGTAAATTTCATAGTATGTATACTGGCTTATATATCTGAGTTAATACAGATGATTTATAATTTTAATTTATTTTTTTGAATCTTTATTAATCATTATGGTTAATGAGAATTAAATTTTTTTTTGAGAAACTTTTAGTAACAGTGATTATGAAAAAAAACATTGTGCCTCGTGATTTAAATGTTGACTTACACATGCACTCTTGTGCATCTGATGGTCAATTGACGCCATCAGAATTAGTTATTCGTGCCGAAAAAAATAAAGTTGATATCCTTGCTCTTACGGATCATGATAGTTTAAAAGGTATACCTGAGGCAATGGAAAGTGTTTCAGGAAAACTAATGCATTTCGTTACTGGAGTTGAAATTTCTGTAACATGGGCAAACACCACGATTCACATATTAGGTCTTAATTTCGATCCATTTAACCCCAACTTAAATGAAGCAATGAATGTTGTTAAAAAAATAAGATTTAAAAGGGCTCAAGAAATTGATAAGGCTTTGATGACAAATGGTTTACCTTCAATGTTAGAGGAGGCTCTTGATAATGCTGGTTCGTCTGGTCAAATTGGAAGAACGCATTTTGCGAGAGTAATCAAATCAAAAAAAATTTGTCCTACCATACATGATGTTTTTAAATCTTATTTAGTTCCAGGAACTCCTGGCTTCGTCAAGCATACATGGATGAGTTTAACAAAAGCACTAAACTTGATCTCAGAGGCTGGTGGTTTGGCTGTTCTGGCTCATCCAGCAAGATACAAATTGTCTCCTACTGAGCTTCAGGCATTATTGGATGATTTTTCCTATGCTGGTGGTTCGGCAATTGAGGTTGCTACTGGTAGTCATTCAAAATCTGACATTCAAAAGTTTCAAACAATTGCTAATAAAAATAATTTTGAGGCATCAAGAGGTAGTGATTTTCACAGCCCGACTGAGAGTAGATTTGATGTTGGTAATGCCCCAAGTCTTCCTATTGGTAGCAAACCAATTTGGTCTCGTTGGATTTAAACAGGATGCGAGGTAGATACTAAATGTATGCTCAAAGAGTATTGTCGGGAATGAGACCAACTGGTAATCTTCACCTAGGACATTATCATGGAGTTTTAAAAAACTGGATTTCTCTTCAGGCAGAGTATGAATGTCTTTTTTTTGTGGCTGACTGGCATGCGCTAACTACTCACTATGATAATCCCAGTATTATTTCTGACAGTGTTTGGAACATGGTTATTGACTGGATTGCCGCGGGGGTTGATCCAGCACAATCAACTTTGTTTATACAATCAAGGGTTCCTGAACATGCTGAACTTCATTTACTATTATCAATGTGCACACCCCTAGGTTGGCTTGAGAGAGTTCCTAGCTTCAAAGATCAACAGGAGAAAATTCATGATAAGGATTTATCAACGTATGGTTTCTTGGGTTACCCCTTACTACAAGCCGCAGATATTTTAATTTACAGAGCCGATCAGATTCCTGTTGGAGACGATCAAGTTCCCCACGTAGAATTGACAAGAGAAATAGCTAGAAGGTTTAATTTTTTGTTTGGTGGTGAAGCTGATTTTGAAAAAAAAGCACTAGAGGCAAGCAAAAAGTTGGGAGGAAAGAGATCGAGATTAATTTTAGAACTTCGACAAAAATTCCAAGAACAAGGAGATGAAATTTCCCTCGAGAGAGCTAAAGCTATTCTTCAAGATTCTCAGAATTTAACAATGGATGATCGAGAAAGACTCTTTGGTTACTTGGAAGGTGTTAGAAGACTGATTTTGGTGGAGCCACAACCTCTTCTTACTTTAGCATCTCGTTTTACAGGGCTGGATGGCCAAAAAATGTCCAAAAGTTATGGTAATACAATTGGAATGAGAGAAGAGCCTGACAAAGTTGTTGTTAAATTAAAAAAAATGCCGACAGATCCTGCACGGGTAAGAAGGTCAGATCCAGGATCTCCTGAAAACTGCCCTGTTTGGTCATTACATAAGATATATTCGAATAATGATTTATTAAGTTGGGTTAAGGATGGGTGCAAAACAGCTTCAATTGGTTGTGTGGAATGTAAGAAACCCCTGATTGACTCAATAGTTTCAGAACAAAAAGTTTTCAGAGAAAGAGCAAAACCATACGAGGAAGATATTGGTATTGTGAAAAATATCATTGCAGATGGTTGTGAAAGAGCTAGAGATTTGGCAAAGCAGACAATGCGAGACGTCAGAGAGGCAATGGACATTGATTACACATAGAGGCATCAATGAGTGAATTTATTAAGGGAAGTTTTGTAGCATTGGTTACTCCAATGTTTGAAGATGGTAGTCTTGATTTTGAAACTTACAAGAGATTAATTGATTTTCACATTAAGAGTGGAACAGATGCAATTGTAGCAATTGGAACTACCGGAGAATCTCCAACAGTGAGTTTCGAGGAGCATTTATCATTAATTGAGGTTGCTGTTCAACATTCGGCTGGTAGGATTCCTATTATTGCTGGCTCAGGAGCCAATTCCACTTCTGAAGCTATAGACCTAACAAAACAAGCTGAAAATATAGGAGTCAACGCATCTTTACAGGTAGTTCCATATTACAATAAACCCAGTCAAGAGGGTTTGTATCAGCATTTTAAAATTATTGCTGAAGCTACTAGTTTGCCAATTATCTTGTACAATGTGCCTGGTAGAACTGTTGCAGACTTATCTAATGCTACAGTTGTTAAATTATCCACAATTAAAAACATTGTTGGAATTAAAGACGCCACAGGAGATTTGGTGAGGGGCCAAGCACTTTTGAGAGATTTACCATCAAACTTTGCCGTTTATAGTGGTGATGACCCAAGTGCAGTCTCTTTGATTCTTTTAGGTGGTGCTGGAAACATTTCAGTAACAGCAAATGTTCTACCAAGAACCATGTCCAAAATGTGTAAATCTGCTTTAAAAGGGCATGCAATTGATGTGGCACAGTTAAATATTGATTTGTTAGAAATACATAAAACTCTTTTTATCGAATCCAATCCAATTCCAATTAAATGGTTAATGTATGAAATGGGATTAATACCTTGTGGAATTAGACTTCCCTTAACGTCCCCATCTTTGTCTACTAAAACCAAATTGAAAGAGTTAATTGAAAATATCAATTATTTTGAGGGCATTTAAATGTTAGAAAAAGGTTATTTAAATCTAAACAATGTTTTATCTTTATTTTTTAAATTTTTGTTATTTTCGTTTTTTTTTACTTTAATTGGTTGTTCTTCCATATCATTACCCTTTTTTGATGAAGAAAGTTCTTACGAAATTTCTAACACTGAAAATAAAATAAAGCCCCTTGAGGTACCACCTGATTTGATTTCTCCTGCAAAAGACAGAAAGTTTAGCATACCTGCGTCGGGATCTTCCTCTATGTCGGAGTTTGAGTTATCAACAAAAAACTCCAGACCTGGAGGTATTCAAAAAAATATCTTACCTGAGGTAGATGGAATGGAAATCCTTTCCTATGGTAATCATCGAGTTTTGTCAGTTAATAGGTCTGCAGAATTTTTGTGGCCAATTCTTAGGAGTTTTTGGATTAATTCAGGATTTTCAATCTTTAGAGAAATGCCCGAAATTGGAGTTTTAGAAACAAATTGGTTTGAAGATAGAAAAAAAATTCCTGATGATTTCATAAGAGGCATTTTGGGGAAAGTGTTTGAAAATGCATATGATACTGGTGAAAGAGATAGATATATTATGCGTCTTGAGAGAATTTCTGATGATCAAACAGAAATTTCCGTCGCACACAAAGGGATCATAGAGGTTGTTGGTGACAGAGCCGACGGATCTATTAGTTGGGTCAACAAACCAACTGACAGAAAGTTAGAGGAAGATTACTTAAAACAAATCATGATTACACTCGGTACTGACGAGAGAGAAGCTAGTAACTTAATCAAAGATCAGAATGTATCAATACAAACCCAATTATTTGTTAATCAGACTACAAACTATATTGAGATTTATAATAATTTTGATAGATCTTGGAGAAGAGTCGGAATGGCAATAGATAGACTAGAGTTTAGCGTTGAGGATAGAGTGAGAGCAGACGGTTCATATTTTATAAAATACAGGGATCCAACAATAGTTGGCAAGAAAAAAGGGTTTTTTTCTAACCTGTTATCGTTCGGAAAAAAATCAGAAACAGTGCAAACATATCTTGTAAAAATTACAAGTTCTGAAAATACGACAAAAGTTTCAGTTTTTGATCAAAAGGGTGCAACTAACAACAAAATAACTAAGTCAATTACTTCTATTCTGTTTGAACAATTAAAGTGAAATTTTGTTGTTTAGGTAGTGGCAGTGAAGGCAACTCAATCGTTGTAAAAACTGAAAGTAGTTCAAAAACAACTGTTCTAGTTGATTGTGGAATAAAATTTGACGATTTAGAAAACAGATTACTGTCTCGAGGTATAGATTTATCTGAAATTGATGCGATTTTCATAACTCATGAACATATTGACCACATAAGAAGTGCATTAAAATTTGCAAAAGTTTTCAACACTCCTATTTTTATGACCCATGGAAGTTTTTACAGTGTGTATAAATCTTATGAAAAAATTAATTCAGTCTCAATTATAAGGGCAGACAATACAGTTGTTTTCAATGATTTAAAAATTGCTCCGTTTTCAATCCCTCATGATGCAAGAGAACCGGTCGCTTTAATAATTCAAGATACTGCTCATAAACTTGGAGTGCTCACAGACACTGGATCTATCACCCCTAATATTGTAAGATCAATGGCAAATCTTGATGGTGTGGTTTTGGAATTTAACTATGATGAGATAATGCTAAAAAAAAGTGATTATCCTGAAAAATTGAAAAAAAGAATCTCATCTCCTTATGGTCATTTGTCAAATAAGGCAGCAACATATTTGCTTGAAAAAATTTTTCATCAAAACATTCAAGCAATTGTTGCCGCACATTTAAGTAAGAAAAATAATAATCCTGATTTGGTTTCGTCAAAACTAAAATTATTTAAAAATGATGCACTTAAAAAAATCATAGCTGACCAATCAGAACCTACTGGTTGGATAAGTTTAAATAAGTCTTAATTTTTCTTGTTTTCATTAATATTCATGAAAACAGATTTTGTGCTTGCATAATAAGAACCGTGAGCAATTGCCATAAAAATAAGAGATAAAGGTAATATCCCGAATGCAATTAGTTGTTTAACTCCTGTAAAAATGTTGGATAATATACCCATGATAAGAACACTTGTTAAAATTATTGAAAACCAAGTGATACCGTAAAAAAGAAAGCTTTTTCGATTCAACCAGACTGCAAAGAAAGAATAAAAGATGGCTTTAGAAGCACTAAATTTATGCCAAGCGACTAGTTGAGGGGCAAACCAAAAAGACATCATAACGGGAATGTAAGTTATTACTGCAACAATTGCACCATAGCTGCTCTTTTTTGAATCATCAGCATTTAATTGATTTGACAATTCTCCTGGGATAATAAATGTTAATAGTGAGCCACCATCAGCAGTAACTGAAATAAAAAGCACTATCAATACTGCAAATATATATAGAACTCCAAGTAACAGCATTGGCTTTAGGTGTGGCCCCGTGAATCCAGAAATAATTAATTTTGGGAATAACGTTCGATCTTCATCTATAGCCCGAGCTAATGCTATAAATCCAAAAGCAATTCCTGGTGATAAAATAAGACTAACAATCAACCCAAGTAAAGGTATTAATCCAAATAAAAACATTGCAACCCAGTAGGTAAATAATGAGAAAATCCAGATTAGTGGTTGTTTTTTAAAAATATTAAAACCTTTGACGAGCCATGTCTGACCATCACGCCAAGCAACTAACTTCGGTTGTTTAGACATTAACAAGGTTTTTCTCTCATTTCTAACTTTCTTTTAAATAAAATTTTTTCGTAAATAGTTGGATCTTTAGGAGTTAAAAGGTTAGCTTCTCTGGGTATATACCAATCATAAAGTCTTGAAACCCAAAATCTAAAAGCTGCAGATCTTAAAATCATTGGCCACGCCTCTATTTCTGACGAGGACAAAATTCGTATACTTTGATAACCATTAAGAAGAGAGTCGAGTTCATTTTTTTTAAAGGTTCCAATATCTTGATGTTCGTGATGAACTGTCCAATCATTAGCAACAACTGCAAGGTCAAATAGCAAAGTATCAAATCCGGCAAAGTAAAAATCAATTATGCCTCCCAGTTTTTCTTTTACAAGATGAACATTCTCTATTTCTTGAGAATATTTATTGGTTATCTTTTTATCATTTTCGATGAACAAAGCATTGTCTCTGAAAAGATCAGCATGAATTACTGCCTTAGGTAGAGATTTGTATATGGAAGTATTATAAAAAAAATCTTGTTCATTTAATTCTTTGAATAAAAAATTTTGTTGATCTGAGGATAAAAATCTTAGTATCTTAGGAGAGGTTTGTTTCCACCATTTCAGACTTCTAGTGTTGATTTGAGAATCAGGAAAATCCCTTGCATCTTCATGAGCGATCGCTAGAGCTTTACCGATTTCATAACAATGAAACATGTTAGGGCAATCAACAGTTCTCCCATCCAGTTTGCTTACGATTGTAGTCGGTTTTCCATCACATAGTTGCAAAAATTGACCTTGATTATTTAAGATCGGAAGTGGACAGGGAGTTCTTCGCCTGGCTAAATGTCTCATTAAGGATAAATAAAATGGTGCTTCTTCAACAGTCAGTTTCTCAAAAATAGTTAGGACGAATGTTCCATCAGTGGTATAAATGAAATAATTAGTATT
>MDTB01092877.1_pt1 | contig 36976 bp, 40 predicted proteins | sample 811161 | NCBI WGS metagenome assembly MDTB01 (sample SAMN05326650, study PRJNA326480) | marine metagenome | isolation source: seawater | place: Mediterranean Sea | collected 2009 | reverse complement strand
TTGCTTCATCTGCAGCTTCCTCAACTGCTCTCTTGTAAATGGATTTTTCAACTAACATTCTTGTTGGAGCATCACAAGATTGTCCCGAATTACTCATCACATTTCTAATTCCATCTCTTACTGCATCCGGATATGAATCTGCAAAAACAATATTTCCACCTTTTCCTCCCAACTCTAAACATACTCTTTTTATTGTATCTGCTGCATTCTTAGTAATTAATTTTCCTGCTCTTGTAGATCCAGTAAATGAGATCATGTCTACATCAGGGTGTCCTGATAAGTCTGTTCCTACACCAGGACCATCTCCGTTAACTAAATTAAAAACACCAGCAGGAAAACCTGCTTCATGAATCATTTCTGCAAATAACATTCCTGAAAGTGGAGCTATTTCTGAAGGCTTTAATATCATAGTGCATCCAGTTGCAAATGCAGGTATTACCTTTAACGCAATTTGATTTATAGGCCAGTTCCAAGGAGTTATTAAACCACATACTCCAATAGGCTCATAAACAATGTGATTAATAGAGCCATTATCAAATCCAGGTTCAAAATTAAAATCTTTTAATCTTTTTATAAAATCCTCTATATGACCTGCACCTGATGAAGTTTGATTTGCAGAGCACCAATCTTTAGGACATCCTAATTCGGTTGTAATTGCATCCGTCATATCATCCCATCTATTTTTGTAAATTTTAAGTAATCTTTCTAATAACTCTAATCTTTCTTTTTTTGAAGTTTCTTTCCAAGTATCAAATGCTTTTTTTGCTGCGTTGACCGCAGAATTAGTATCGTCTGAACTTCCCAAGTTAATAATTGCACAAACCTCTTCATTTGAAGGATTTATTACTTCGCGGTTATTTGGATTTTTTGAATCAACCCAATTACCATTTATATAAAATTTTTTCTTATCTAACATAAATTATTGTAGCATAATTACTAAATTTCATAACCTTTTTTTTGTTTCTGAAAATCAATTAACTCCTTAGGAAAACCTTGTGCTCTAAACTTCAATTTGTATTTATCCTCTAATCTTTTTACAACCATAGTTGACCAAGCCCTAGAACCATATTTCTTTTGTGCCTTATTAAAAATATTTAGAACAAATGGTGATATTTCTAATGGTGTTTTCAGTTTTTTTGATAAATCGTTAAATAGTTTCATATCTTTTTTAACTAAATCCATAGTAAAGTTTATATTATAAGAACCATTTAGAATTACCTGACTTTCTGTCTCGTGAACAAAAGAATTTCCAGATGAAGCAGCAATTCCTTTATAAGTATTTTTTAAATCTAATTTCGATTTTTTAGCTATTGTCCAAGCTTCTCCTAAAGCTGCTAAATGAACTGACGCCAAGTAGTTTGTAATAATTTTTAGAATTGATGCTGTTCCCAATTCACCTGTATACAAAATTTTTCTTCCCATGCATTTTAAAATTGGTAAAATTTTTTTAAAAACTTTCCTATTCCCACCGGCAAATATACTTATATTACCAGTTGCAGCTCGGTGACATCCTCCACTAACAGGAACATCTAATGCATAAGCGCCTTTTTTTTTAACCATTAATCCAATTTTTTTAACTTCAAACTGATCAGTAGTACTCATTTCAAGCCAAACTTTATTTTTTGATAATCCCTGAAGTACACCATCTTTTGAAGTCATGACTTTTTTACATATTTTAGGTGATGGCAAACAAGTAATTATTACATCACATTTTTTAGCTAAATCTTTTGGAGAAACTGCAATTATTGCTCCTTTTTTCCTAAATATTTTCGATTGTTTTGGATCCAAGTCTCTAACGACAAGTTTATACCCATTTTTAAGCAAATTATTAGCCAATTTTCCGCCTACATTACCTAAGCCAATAAATCCTATTTTCATTTTTTTTCTAACCGTTAAAAGTTGTAAATCTATAATATAATTAATTAAACAAAATGTATTTAAAAAGATTAATATTTTTTATTGTTCTAATCACCTATAGTCAATTTGCTTTTGCTGAATTAATAAAACCAAACAATGGAATTGAACCTGTGCAAGTAGTTAAAATTCAATTAAGAGGATTAATGAAAAATGATAACCCAATTAAAGACAGTGGAATAGAGCAAACATGGGAATTTGCACATCCAAATAATCAAAGATTCACTGGTCCAATTGATAAATTTAAATCTATGTTAAAGGGCGCGTCATATTCTATGCTTTTAAACCACAAGGAACATAAAGTAGTAGAAATTTATTTAACCAATGAGGTTGCTATGTATGAAGTTACAATAATGGATGAAAATAAAAAATATTATAAATTTCAATGGAAGGTCGAAAAATACAAATCATCGGGTCCATTAAAAGATTGTTGGTTAACAACATCAGTATCTCAACCTTTAGGTATGGGATCATCGATATAATGGATAAATGGCCTTTTTATAAAAAAATCCCAGTTTTAATGGCAATTTTATGTATACCTCCAATTGGAGCTACTCAAATCGGATGGTATTTCTTCGGTAAAGTAGTAGGGCTAAACTGTGGTATGGTTGCTGGAGCAATTAGCGTAAGTGTAGCTGCGTATTTAATGTATATTAAAGGATGGAGAGACTCAGATGATGATTATTAATTTTTTTAGTTTCGTAAAATATGAAAATTTAGTAGAAGTCAAATAATGAAAAATAAAGCTAAAGTTGTTGTTGTTGGTGGTGGAGTAGTTGGTGTAAGCGCTTTATATCACTTAGCTAAAAAAGGTTGGTCTGATGTTGTTTTAGTAGAGAGAAAAGAACTAACTTCAGGCTCAACATGGCATGCTGCAGGATTGTTACCTTTGTTCAACATGAGTTACTCTGTAGGACAGTTACATAAATATGCTGTAAATCTCTATAAAAATTTAGAGAAGGAAACTGGAAAAAATGTAGGCTTTAGCGTCGTTTCAAATATCAGACTAGCTAGCAATAAAGATAGAATGGATGAGTATCACCAATATGCCGGTGTAGCCCAAACAATTGGAGTAAAAGTTGACTTTTTAAAACCAGAACAAGTTAAAGAAATTTGGCCTTTATGTTATACAGATGATTTAGTAGGCGCAATACAACATCCTGAAGACGGATATATTCAGCCAGCAGATCTGACACAAGCACTTGCAACGGGCGCAAGAAATAGAGGCGCAGAAATTTATAGAAATACTGCAGTTATAGGAATCAAACAAACTAAAACTGGTTGGGTAGTTGAAACAGATAAAGGATCAATAGAATGTGAGCATGTAATTTCTTGTTCTGGAAATTTTGCAAGACAAACTGGTAAAATGGTTGGATTAAATATTCCTGTTATACCTGTAGAGCACCAATATATTGTAACTGAACCCCACCCAGAAATACAAAAAAGAAAAAAAAAAGGATTACCCGAGATGGGGGTTTTAAGAGATAGTGATAGCAGGTGGTATATGAGGGAAGAAGCTGGCGGCTTAATATTAGGTCCATATGAAGATGGAGCACCAGCATGTTACGTCGATGGACCATCAAAAGATTCAGAGTATGAATTGTTTCAAGAAGATTTAGAGAGACTAGCACCTCATATTGAAGGTGCTATACATCGTGTTCCGGCATTTGGTGAAGTTGGAGTTAAAAAAGTTTATAATGGTGCGATTTGTTATACTCCAGATGGAAATCCTATAGTTGGACCAGCCTGGGGATTAAAAAATTTTTGGATTAACGAAGGACATAGTTTTGGTATTACAGCAGCTGGAGGAGCAGGATGGCAACTTGCAGAGTGGATTATTGATGGAGAACCCACTATTGATATGCTTGGTGTTGAACCTAGAAGATATGGAGATTATTGTTCCAAATCGTACTTAAAAAAAAAAAACGAAGAAGCTTACAGTCATGTATTTATAACTCACTTTCCTGATGAAGAAAGACCAGCCGCAAGACCTTTGAGAACTGCGCCATGCTACGACAGAATGAAAAACTTGGGTGCAGTATTTGGTCAAAAATTTGGATGGGAAAGACCGAATTTTTTTGCGGTAGACGGAATGGAACAGAAAGATGACTGGTCATTTAGAAGATCTAAATGGTTTGAGGCAGTGGAAAAAGAATGCAAAAATGTCAGAGAAAATGTTGGTTTATTAGATATGAGTGCATTTGCAAAATGTAGAATAAAAGGACCAAAGGCTGAGGAATTTTTAGATAAGCTAGTTGCAAATAAATTGCCAAAAAAAATTGGAAGAATAAATTTGTGTCATGCCTTAAATACAAAAGGAGGTGTTCATTCAGAATTTACAATTATGAAAGAATCTGAAAATAGTTTCTATTTGGTTTCAGCCGGAGCATATCAAAGGCTGGATCATGATTGGATTTTGAGGTGGATGCCAACTGATGGATCGGTTCAATTTGAAAACTTAACAAATAGTATGGGTGTGCTTGTTGTATCAGGACCAAAAGCTAGAGAATTAATGAAAAGGGTATCAAAAGATGATTTTTCTAATGAAAACTTTAAATGGTTAAGTGCAAAAAATGTTGATGTGGGTTTCGCGCCTGTAAACGCAATGAGAGTAAATTTTGTTGGTGAGTTAGGTTGGGAATTACATCATCCTATCGAATACCAAAATCATATTTTTGATAAACTAATGGATGCTGGAAAAGATTTAAATTTAAAACCTTTTGGTATCAGAGCGATGAATAGTCTGAGGATTGAAAAATCATATAAACTTGTAGGTACTGAATTATCAATAGAGTATTCACCATATGAAAGTGGTTTAGATCGTTTTGTTCACCCTAATAAAGGAAGTTTTATAGGATTAGAAGCTCTTAACAAATGGAGAGAAAAAGGGTTTAATAACAAATTGGTAACATTAGAGGTGCACAATGTTAAGGATGCGGATGTTCTAGGAAATAACCCTATTTATGAAAATGGAAGCGTTATTGGTAGAGCTACTGGTGGAGATTTCGGATTTAGACTAGGAAAATCAATAGCCTTAGGTATGGTCAAGCCTGAACTTGCAAACGTAGGACAAAAATTAAAAATCGAAATATTAGGCGACAAACATGAGGCTACCATTTTACCCGAAAGTCCATATGATCCAGAAAATAAATTATTAAGGGAATAATGAAAATTTTAGTAGCTGTAAAAAGAGTAATTGACTACAATGTACAAATCAGAGTCAAGGAGGATAACAGTGGAGTTGTTACCGAAAATGTAAAAATGTCGACTAATCCGCCTGATGATAATGCAATTGAAGAAGCAGTTAAAATTAAAGAGGCTGGAAAAGCTAAAGAAATAGTGGCTGTAACAATTGGAGAAGATAAAGCGCAAGAAACTGTAAGAAAAGCTTTGGCTGTTGGTGCAGATAGAGGAATACATGTAAAAGTAGATGGTTTAGTTGAACCTTTAGCGGTATCAAAAATTTTAAAAAATATAGTTGAAAAAGAAAAACCTGATTTAGTGTTTATGGGCAAGCAAGCAATCGATGATGATTGTAATCAAACTGGTCAGATGCTAAGCGCTTTACTAAACTGGCCACAAGCAACATTTGCATCAAAAATTGAGGTTAAGGAAAAAAGTTTGGAAGTTACTAGAGAAGTTGATGAGGGATTGGAAACAATTGAAGTCAATGTGCCAGCAATTATAACATGTGATTTAAGACTTAATGAACCAAGATATGCATCCTTACCAAACATTATGAAAGCAAAAAAAAAACCTTTAGAGATAATTAATGCTACAGATTTAGGAATTGATACAAAGCCGAGAATAGAGCAAATAAAGGTAGAGGAACCACCTAAAAGAAAAGCTGGCATCAAAGTAGCTAATGTGGCTGAACTTATTAACAAACTTAAAAATGAAGCAAAGGTAATTTAATGTCAGTACTATTAATTGCAGAACATAATAATAAAGATCTTAAACCTTTTACTTTAAATGTAATTTCTGCTGCATCCCAAATGAGTAACGATGTAGATGTATTGCTCATAGGGCATAATTCAGACGCAGTTGCAAAGTCAATATCTGAAGTATCTGGAGTAAAAAAGGTTATTCAAGTTGACAACCCTATATATGAAAATTATTTAGCTGAAAATTATGTTCCAGTAATTTTAAAAAATTCTGAAAATTATAGCCATATTGTAAGCGCTGCTAATACCTTTGGTAAAAATTTAATGCCTAGAGTAGCTGCAAATCTAGATGTATCACAGGTAAGCGATATAATTAAAGTAATTGAACCTGACACTTTTTTAAGACCAATTTATGCAGGAAATGCATTTGCAACTGTTAAAAGTAACGATAAAATTAAATGTGTTACTGTTAGACCAACATCATTTGAACCAGCGCCCTCATCTGGTGGATCTGCAGAAATAGTTAAAGCGGATGCGGCTGAAGCATTTTCCTTAACCAAGTTTATAAAAAAAGAAGAAGTAAAATCTGATAGACCAGAACTTGGAACAGCAAGAATTGTAGTTTCTGGTGGAAGAGGATTGCAAAGTGGGGAAAACTTTAAACTAATTACAGCTGTCGCAGATAAATTAAACGCAGCTATTGGAGCATCGAGAGCCGCAGTAGATGCAGGATATATCACTAATGATCATCAAGTTGGGCAAACAGGGAAAGTCGTAGTACCAGACTTGTACATTGCTGTAGGAATTTCTGGAGCAATTCAACATTTAGCTGGAATGAAAGAAAGCAAAGTAATTGTTGCAATAAATAAAGATGGGGAAGCGCCAATATTTAGTATTGCTGATTATGGTTTAGAAGCCGATCTTTTTGAGGCATTACCGCAGTTTTTAGAAGAACTGAACAAATTAAACACTATACAAAAATAACAAATATTGTAAAAAAATTACATGACCAGAGAAGTTATGGAATATGATGTTGTAATTGTGGGGGGCGGTCCATCAGGACTTTCCACTGCGATTAAATTAAAACAACTTAAACCAGAAATCAATGTTTGTGTTTTGGAAAAAGCTTCCGAGATAGGAGCACATATTTTGTCTGGAAATGTTTTTGAAACAAGAGCGTTAGACGAATTAATTCCTAATTGGAAAGAAATAAATAATCCAATAAAAACTAAAGTTAAAAAGGAAAAATTTTTATTTTTGGGAAAAAATAAATCAGTGAGTTGGCCAACATGGCTTCTCCCTAAGGTTCAGCAAAATCATAACAATTTCATAATTAGTCTTGCTAATTTATGTAGATGGTTAGCAGAACAAGCTGAGGCATTAGGCGTTGAAATTTTCCCTGGTTTTCCAGCTAGTGAAATTATTTATAATGATGATGGATCAGTCAAAGGTGTTACCACCCAAGATATGGGAATAGACAAAACTGGTAATAAAAAAGATAATTTTGAATCTGGAATTGAACTACACGCAAAAGTTACAGTATTTGCAGAGGGGTGTAGGGGGCACTTAGGAAAACAATTAATTAAAAAATTTGAATTGGATAAAGGCAAAAATCCTCAACAATACGGAATAGGATTAAAAGAAATTTGGGAAATAGATGAAAAGCAGCATGAGGAAGGATTAGTAATGCATACAGCTGGCTGGCCTCTAGATAATAATACTTATGGTGGCAGCTTCATTTACCATGCAGAAAATAAACAAATTTTTTTAGGATACGTAATTGGTCTTGATTATAAAAATCCACACCTTTCACCCTTTGATGAATTTCAAAGGTTTAAAACACATCCTGCAATAAAAAAATATATTGAGGGAGGAAAAAGAATTTCTTACGGGGCTAGAGCCTTAATTGAGGGTGGAATTCAAAGTTTACCAAAAATGTATATGCCTGGTGCATTGTTAGTTGGTTGTGATGCAGGCACTTTAAATATGCCCAAAATAAAAGGATCCCATACAGCTATGAAAAGTGGAATGATTGCAGCTGAAACAATTATTGATCATATAAAAAATAATAAAGATTTGTCAATTTATGAAGATAAATTTAAAAAGAGTTGGGTCCATAAAGAATTACATGAGGCAAGAAATGTTAAGCCAAGCTTTAGTTGGGGATTAATTCTAGGAATTATTTTCACTGGAATAGACCAAATACTATTTAGAGGAAAGTTGCCTTTCACATTAAAACATAAGCATGCAGATCATGAAGCTTTAATGTCAGCTGATAAAATGCCTAAAATTGATTATCCTAAGCCAGATAATGTAATTACATTTGATAAAACTAGCTCAGTTTATTTGACTGGAACAAATCACACTGATAACCAACCTGTTCATTTACAACTGAAAGACCCAGAATTACCAATAAAATACAACCTAGAAAAATATGATGAAGCTGCTCAAAGATATTGTCCTGCTGGGGTATATGAAGTTCAAACAGAAAATAATATTCAAAAGTTTGTTATTAACTCCCAAAATTGTATTCATTGTAAAACTTGTGATATAAAAGAACCATCTCAAAACATTAATTGGGTTACGCCAGAAGGTGGTGGTGGTCCAAGATATGGAAATATGTAGTTAAGACAGGTCTACTGCAAATTTTTTTAGAGTATCAATCGGAATTAATTTTAAGGTATTTTCGTGGGTTCCTTTTAAATAAATTGGACATCCTTTACCTGCTTCCACAGCTCTAGCATACCAACTGGCACATATACACCATCTATCACCATTCTTTAATCCTGGAAATCCAAAATCAGGATGAGGCGTTATCAAATCATTTCCGGCCATTTTACACCATTCCAAAAATTCATCACTCACTTTTACGCAAACTGTATGAATTCCTCTGTCATTTTCATCAGTATTACAACATCCATCTCTAAACCAACCTGTTAATGGATCTCTCGAGCATTCTTCTAAGTCTTCTCCAAGAACATTTTTTTGTTTTTTTTTATTGTCCATAAACATTATAAATTTTTTGATCTATTAAAGCATTAAAGGATATAGAACGCCTTTCTTCATTAGTATTTTTAAAAGGAAATACGCTATGCATTAGATAATTTGGAAAAAGATAAAAATCTCCAACAACAGGTTTAATGTTTAATGTTGAGTGACTTAAAAACATTCGTGATCCATGTATTAATTGTAGGTTACCACCTCTATATTCTCTAGATGTTTTTTTTTGTACATGTTTTCCAAGTATTTTAGGAACTTTAAGAAAACCTGCACCAGAAATATGTCCACCATGCCAATGAGTTGGATTATATTCATTTTCAAATTGTCTCACCACCCACGAGTTTAATACTTGAAATCTTTTAATATTCATCTCAGTCTCAGTTTTTATCCATCTGTAAGTTGCGTCTTTTAAAAACTTCTCCCAACCTGAACTTCTTATGAATTTTTTTTCTAACTTAAATTCTTGAGTTACGTCACCAACAAGATTTTCACCATAATTTAATTTAGATAATTTTTTTTTATTTTGACTAATATTGTCTATATATTTGTTAAGGTGTTTCAATATTTTGTTAGGGATTTTTACCTTTAATACAGACGGGCCAAATCTTTTTATTACTTCATAATTTTTTATCATTATAGGATTTAAATTTTAGTAGGATTTGGTTGTCCTTTATAGACTTCATTAGGATCAAATTTTTTTTCTTTTTCTTCAAAGTTCATTTGAATATTTCTTCCATTTTCAATTTTACCAATTGGTATAGATCTATAAAAACAGGATTTATAACCCACGTGACAGCTAGAACCTTCTCCTATATCAACATTCATCCATACAGTATCTTGGTCATCGTCAATTCTCAGTTCTTTAACTTTTTGAATGAAACCACTAGTTTTGCCTTTATGCCAAATTTGTTTTCTTGATCTGCTCCAGTAATGAGCTTCACCTGTTTCAATGGTTAATTTTAGTGCTTCAACGTTCATATAGCCATGCATTAATACCTCTTTAGTATTTGCGCAAGTTGTCACAACAGGAATTAAACCATCATTATCAAATTTTGGAGAAAGAAGGTTTCCCTCTTCTATTTCAGCAACATTTTCTCTTTTTTTAAACATTACTTATTTTATTAGCACATTTGTAAATATATTAAATATTTTAAAAATAACGATTTATATATATAACGTTTTCTATGAAATCTGAAAAAAATAAAATTGTAGATTTTAAGAATTCTTCTCAAATTTCTGATCAAGAGGCTGAAGAAGCGTTTATTAAAATATTAAAGTGGATTGGTGAAGATCCATCAAGAGAAGGATTAATTGAAACTCCTAAAAGAGTAACTAAAGCGTTTAAAGAATACTTTAAGGGATATAAAGAAGATCCATACAAAATCTTAGATAAAACTTTTGGTGATGTAGATGGTTACGACGATATGGTTGTCCAAAAAAATATTTCAGTGCAAAGTCATTGCGAACACCACATGGCACCAATTATCGGAATTGCACATGTTGCTTATATTCCAAATCAAAGAGTGGTCGGTTTAAGCAAACTTGCAAGAGTAGTTGAGGTTTTTTCAAAAAGACTTCAAACACAAGAGAGATTGACCATGCAAATAGCAACAACTTTAATGGAAACGTTAGATGCAAAAGGTGTAGCTGTAACAATAGACTCAACTCACCAGTGCATGACAATGCGTGGAATTAAAAAAGAGCAGGCTACTACAGTCACAAATTATTACCTAGGACAGTTTAAAGAAGATTTAAGTTATCAAAATAGATATTTGCGATTTATCAGCAAATAATATTTAATATTCAGAATAAATGTCAGAAAAATTTAAAGCTATAGTTATAGATAATCAAAACGATAATTTTACTAGAAAAGTGATAGAACTTGACAAGAGTTTTTTGACAGATGGAGATGTGCTTGTAAAAATTGAATACTCAGATCTAAATTTCAAAGATGCAATGATTTTAAAAAACGGTGGTAAGCTCGTTAAAGAATATCCCAGAATTCCTGGTATAGATTTTTCTGGAGTGGTGGCAGAATCTGTTGACGCAGAATTTAAAGAAGGGGATAAAGTAATTCTAACTGGATGCAGAGTAGGTGAATTATTTCATGGAGGTTATTCACAGTTTGCAAGAGTTAAAAAAGAATTTTTAATTAAATGTCCTAATGGATTGAGTACAAAACAAGCAATGATACTTGGAACAGCAGGACTTACCGCATTATTATGTGCTTTTTCTGTTAAAGCTAAAGAGGAACTTCTCTTACAAAGTAAAGTTAATGATGTTCTGGTAACTGGATCAACGGGAGGTGTTGGTATGGTAGCTGTGATGGTGTTATCAAAGATGGGAATAAATGTTACAGCATTAACTGGAAAACCTGATAAAGAAAAATATTTAAAAGAATTAGGTGCAAAAAACGTTGTAAATCGTAATGAATTTGAAGGTGAACCGAAATTACTTGATAAAGGAACCTGGGATGGTGTTGTAGATACAGTCGGAGGAAATATTTTATCTAATGCAATATCTCAAACAAAACCAAAGGGAATTGTAGCTCTTTGTGGAAATGCTAGCAGCAATAAGTTAAATACAAACGTTTTACCCTTCATATTAAGAGCTGTTAAGCTTTGGGGCGTAGACTCTGTAAATATTAGCAAAAAAAGAAAGGAATTTGTTTGGGGAGAATTTCCAGAATTAATTAATTTTGATATTTTAGAAAAAGCAATAAAAGAAATTAGTCTTACTGAGCTTCTTGACACATTTCCAAGTATGCTAGAAGGAAAATTATCAAGTAAAATTTTAGTAAATGTAAATAAATAATGGATTGGGATAAACTTAAAATATTTCATGCAGTTGCTGAAGCAGGTAGTTTTACAAGTGCAACTGTAATTTTAAATTTAAGCCAATCTGCAATTAGTAGGCAAATTCAATCACTCGAGGAAGACTTAAAAGTAAAACTCTTTGAAAGACACGCAAGAGGATTAACTCTTACAGAAAACGGTGAATATGTTTATAAAACGGCTCACGAAGTTATTAGCAAACTTAAAGAGGTAGAGACTACTTTAACTGACAAAAAAGATAAACCTAGCGGTAAAATAGTAGTTACAACAGTAATGAGCTTTGGAACAACCTGGTTAACTCCAAGAATTCAAGAATTTATGGATTTAAACCCTGAAATTGAAGTCGAACTGGTCTTTGATAATAAAGAATTAGATTTAAGTACTAGGCAAGCAGATATTGGAATTTTTATGCGAAGACCAAAGCAATTAAATTATATTCAAAAAAAATTAATTGATTTGAATTATCACATATATGGTGCACCAAAATATCTTGAAAAATATGGATATCCTAAAACTATAAATGATTTAAATAAGCATAAATTTGTATCATTTGGAAAAGGAGCGCCTTCGCCAGTCTATAACCCAGATTGGGCATTAAAACTAGGAATGAAAGATAATAAAAAAAGAAAAACCTGCATGAGAGTTAATAGTGTTTATGGATTATTATTAGCTGTTCAAAGTGGAGTTGGACTGGCAGCATTGCCTGATTACATAGCTCTAAAACAGCCAAATATAGTAAAAATACTACCTAACGTTGAGGGACCAATTACAGAGGCACACTTTGTATATCCGGCGTCACTTAAAAACGTTGCAAGGATTACAGCTTTTAGAAACTTCTTATTTAGTAAAATCCAAGAGTGGGAATTTTAGGTATATAAAATTCAATAAATTAGGGGTTTTTGGTGCTACAATTTGATAATAATTATTATTTGCATTGAGAATAATAATCAATTACAAGCTGAAAATTAACGATTCATTTAATTAGAGGAGAGAAATTGAAAATAATAAATACAATTACAATAATTTTTTTATTATTGTTAGGATCAGCATTTGCTAATGAAGTTAATGTTTATAGTGCAAGACATTACGATAGTGACATTCAACTTTATGATAAATTTACAGCAAAGACTGGCATTAAAGCAAACATTGTTTCAGGTAAATCTGGAGCAATTGAAAAGAGAATAATTGAGGAAGGTGGAGGAACTGCAGATCTTTATATAACTGCTGATGCAGGAAGATGTGGAGCTTTCAAAGCTAAAGGAATGTTGCAAGGTGGTTTAGCTTCTGATGCAATTAAGTCAGCAGTTCCAAAAAACTTTAGAACATCTAGTTGGGTTGGAATAGCAAAAAGAGCTAGAATAGTTTATTTTGCGCCTGAAAGAGTTAGTGGAGCTGAGCTTGCAGGACTAACTTATGAAAGTTTAGCAGATCCAAAATGGAAGGGTAGATTGGTAATAAGAAAATCTAATAATATTTATAACCAATCATTAGTTGCTTCTTTAATAAAGAATAACGGCAAAAAAGCTACAGAGGCTTGGTCAGAAGGAGTTGTATCCAATATGGCGAGAACACCAAAGGGTAACGATAGAGCCCAAATTATGGCAGTTGCAGCAGGAGAAGCTGATATTGCAGTTGCAAACACATACTACTTAGCTCTTATGTTGTCTGGAAAAAAAGGTGCCGAACAACAAGAAGCTGCAAAAAAAGTTAAACCTTTCTTCCCTAATCAGGATGATAGAGGTACACATATGAATATCAGCTGTGCAGGATTAGTAAAAGGTGCTCCAAATAAATCAAATGCAATTAATCTAGTAGAATTCTTGTTAAGTAAAGAGGCTCAAGAACATATTGTAAATAATACTTTTGAGTATCCTATGATTGCAGGTGTTTCACCACATGAATTAGTTGTAAACATGGGGTTAGATTTTAAACAAGATCTAACAACCAAAGTTGTTAACTATGGAAAAAACCAGGCAGCAGCTGTAGCAGCAATGACAGGAGCAGGTTGGAAGTAATATGGCAACTAACAACAAAAAAGAATTTATTCAAGAAGTTGATTATAATAATTCTTCCGAGGCATGTAGTCCATGCGCAGAGGAGTGTAAAAAAATCAATAGAAAGATAAATAATAGAAATTTGTCTGAAATAGAACCTAACGAGATTCCGCAAGTTCTTAAGGTGTTTGATTTTTAGTAAATTTCTCTTTTAAGTGCTCACAGCATGGGTCTCCTAGTTGTGGGCACTCGTACTTTCAGTTATAAAGCGGAGTATAAAATGAAAAGTATTAATATCTGGTATATCAGTAGCTTTATTATTTCTTTACTAGTCATTATTCCAGTTATCACTGTCTTTACAAGTTATTTTCAAAATACAGGACAATACGCTGAATTATTACAAAATACATTTTTATCAGAATATATTTTAAATTCAGGAATATTATTAGCAGGCGTTTTATTAATTACATTTATCATAGGTGTTGGATGTGCGTACATAGTATCATTTTACAAATTTCCTGGAGTAAATTTTTTTAAGTGGGCATTAATATTAGGTTTTGCCGTACCACCTTATATTTATGCATATTCTTTAACAGCATTTTTTGAAAATTATGGAACAGCTTTTACAATTCTCAAATCTATATTCGGAGAGGGAAATTATAATTCACAAATACCAAAATTTGATGGAATGATAGGTGCGATATTATCAATTTCATTTTCTATTTATGCATATGTTTATATACTTACTAGAGCCTCGTTTTATTTTCAGTCACAAAATTTAATTGAACTTGGTCAAAATTTAGGTTTTTCAAAAACAAAATCCTTTTTTAAAATTGTTTTACCTTCAGCTCGCCCAGCAATTGTAGCAGGGCTATCTCTCGTGGCCATGGAAACACTTTCAGATTTTGGGGCTGTTGATTTTTTTAGTATAAATACTTTAACCACAGCCATTTATAATTCATGGCTTGCCTTTGATGACCTTGTTTTTTCAAACCAGCTATCTTTTTATTTATTAATATTTATATTTGCACTTTTTATTTTAGAGAACTTATCCCGAAAGAATGCAAAGTATCATTCACCACTACAGGGTGGTATTAAAATGAGACAAAAAATATCTCTTAATGGTTTTTATTCATTCTTTGCTTTTTTATTTTGTTTTTCTATTTTCTTTTTAAGTTTTATTTTCCCAGTCGGTCAGATGCTTTATTGGACTATTATTTACCCAAAAAATTTTTTTGATTTAGATATTTCTAATTTATTAATCAACACGATTTTACTTGTATCTATCTCATCTATATTTCTAATTATTTTCTCATTTATATCCAATTACGGAAATAGAGTTACAAAAAGTAAATTTTTAAATTATCTAACAACTATATCGATATCTGGATATGCTTTACCGGGAATAATTCTTGCTGTAGCATATATTACTTTTATTGCATGGTTTGATAACACAATAATAAATTTTTTAGATCTTCCCTCTATTAAAAAAATATTTATTGGTTCCATTTTAGGATTAGTAATAGCGTACTTTGTCAGATTTTACTCTCTTTCCTGCAACGGTTTAAAATCTAGTTATGAAAAGTTAAATAAATCAGTTGATGAAAGCGCATACTTAGCAGGATATTCAAAATCTAAAACTTTTTTTAAAATTCATATACCCTATCTAAAGAGCTCAATTTTATTCGTAGGAATTCTAATATCCCTGGAGATAATAAGGGAATTACCAATTACATTAATTTTAAGACCTTTTAATTTTGAAACATTTGCAACTACAGCATATATTTATGCATCGCAGGACCTACTTGAGGCTGCTGCTGTTCCATCTTTATTTTTAGTTTTAATCGCAAGTCTTTTTATTGCGACAATATCAAGATATATTCTATCAGATAACTATGAGTAAAAATTACTTTGAAATTAAAAATGCTGACTTTAAAGTCGGAAATTCCGTTAAGGTTAAAAACGTATCTTTTAATATTAAAAAAAAAGGTGACATTATTTGTCTTCTTGGTCCCTCTGGAATCGGAAAAACTACTATTCTTAGATCTATTGCTGGTTTGGAGAAAATAAATAGAGGCATTATTAAAATAAAAAATAAAATTATTTCATCTTTAAAAATGAATATTGAACCAGAGGAACGTAATATATCGCTTGCATTCCAGGAGAATTCCTTATTTCCCCATTATACTATTAAAAAAAATATTTATTTTGGCACTGAAAGAAAAAGTAAAAACAAAAGAATAGACCCAAAAAAAATTATAAAATTATTAAATATTGGAAATTTATTAAATAAATATCCACATCAAATTAGTGCTGGAGAGGCACAAAGAGCATCTTTAGCGCGATCTCTAGTTTCAAACCCAGATTTATTGCTTTTAGATGAACCATTGTCCAACATTGATGAAAATTTTAAAGAGGAGATACAAATAAAATTAAAACAAATTTTAAAGAAATATAAAATTACCACAATAATAGTCACCCACGATTCAAATGAAGCGTTTTACCTAGGTGATAAGTGTGGAGTAATTTTAAATGGTAAATTATCTCAATTTGATGATCCTTATAATGTTTATCACTCTCCAAAATCTATTGATATAGTTAAGTTTTTAAATAGAGGAGTGTTGGTCCCAGCCAAAGTAACGAGTGAATATACATTGGAAAATAAAGATTTAGGTTTAATAAAAGGAAATTTTGTAAACAGGCATGATATCGGCACTGAGGTAAAGTTGCTGCTACAGCCTGAAGATCTTGAGCATGATGATAAAAGTGTTTTACAATTAGATGTTGTCGATAAAAAATTTAAGGGTACAAATTTTATTTATACTTTAAGAACTAAAAGCAATAAGAATATATCAGTTTTTGTACATTCTCACCATATACACCAACACCAAATAAATGATAAATTTGGTATAAAAAAACCAATTCATATTAAACATTTAGTATGTTTTTAGTTGTAAATATTTTTTAAATTTGTAATATTTATTTATGGGGTGTCGAAAGACTGAGATTAAACCCAATGAACCTGTCCGGTAATTCAGAAAGGGATAAATGGATAAAATTAGTTTACTAAGCCAATCATCTTCAATAATAATTACAGTAATAATTTGTTTATTGTTTACTTTTATAGGTATTGTCTATTCTCAAAAGTTTAAGGGAAAAAATAATTATTTAGTTGCAAATAGAAGTGTTGGATTGTTTTCTTTAACAACCAGTTTTGTTGCATCCGCGTTAGGTGCCTGGATATTATTTGGACCAGCCTCTGCGGCTACTTGGGGAGGTATCGGAGCAGTAGTAGGGTACGCCTTAGGAACAGCATTCCCACTATTTGTTTTAATATATTTAGGTGGAAAATTTAGAAAATTATATCCAAATGGTAAATCATTAATTGAAGTAATTGGATTACGTTTTGGTAACAAACTTTTTAAGTTAATTTTAATCTTATCAATTTTTTATATGTCAATATTTTTAATCGCAGAAGTTACTGCTGTTTCTATTTTACTAAATTATATTTCTGGAACAGATCTTTGGATAACAAGTTTAGTTGTAATAGTAAGTTCTCTTATATATACATTATACGGTGGACTGAGAGCATCAATTTTTACTGACAATATCCAATTTGTTTTATTCGGACTATTACTTTTAGTAGCATATTTTTACCTAATATTATTTAATGTTAATAGTTTCAGTTTTGAATTTATAAAATTGAATAGACCGTTCTTACTAAGTTCTGGATATTTACCTAATTTTACTGCTGGATTAACTTTTTTTATTGCCGTTGCAGCAACAAATTTGTTCCATCAAGGAAATTGGCAAAGAGTATACGCAGCAAAAAATTATATAGTTTTAAAAAAGAGTCTTATTATAGCTTTTATTATAATAATACCGGTTGTGTTTATGATGGGGTTCAGCGGATTAATTGCCGTATCTGAAGATCCAAAAGTTATACCAGATCTTGCATTTTTTTCGTTGTTATTAAAAGATCAGAGAGAAATATTGTCTATAATTATTATTTTTTTAGCGATCTCATTAACCATAAGTAGTATAGACACAATAATAAATGCTATTTCGAGTTTAATAATCGTAGATGGAAACAAAATAATAAAATTTAAAGGTAACTATCAAAAACTTTCTCATAAAATAATATTAATTATCTCATTTATAGCTTTTTTAATTGCATCCAAAGGTTTAAGTATATTATATTTATTTTTATTAGCAGATCTATTTTGCTGTGCAGCCGCGTTAAGTGTATTTTATGGTTTCTACAATAAATCCTTTTCCGAAAAAAAGGCATACATTTCAATAATATTTGGTTTAATTGTGGGTTTATTGTTGTTTCCAAGCCAAGATTTTTCTAAGTCAATATTAGTTGGTATTTTAATACCAATTGAATATTTTCCAAGTTTTATCTCAAACTCTCTATTATTTTTATCTTTTTTATTTGCAATATTTACACCTGTGATGACTTGGAAAATTGAATAAAATGATTATTATGATGATATGATTAATTACTTAATACCTTTTTTAATATTATTAACTGTAATAGTTTTCGTTCACGAATATGGTCATTATTATTTTGCAAAAAAATATGGTGTTGGTATAACAGCTTTTTCAATAGGTTTTGGTAAAGAATTATTCGGATGGACGGATAAATCTGGGACAAGATGGAAGTTTTCTCTTATTCCATTAGGTGGATATGTTAAATTTTTTGGTGATCATAATATTTTTAGTGATTACAATCGTGCTGAATTAAGAAAAAAATATAGTGAAGAGGATCAAAAAAAGTTGTTTGCATTTAAACCTCTATATCAAAGAAATCTAATTTTATTAGGAGGTCCATTAGCAAATTTTATTTTAGCATTTATAATATTTGTATGCGTTTTCATGTTCGTAGGTAAAGACTTTACGACACCTTCAATTTCAGAAGTTCAGAAAGATAGTCCAGCTGAAATCTATGGATTAAAAAAAAATGATATCATCACTGAAATAAATAATGAAAAAGTAAATAGTATTTTGGATGTTTCAAAATTCATAATGCTTTCAAATACTGAATTTGTTGAATTTACCGTACTCAGAAACGATATTATAATTAAAACAAAAGTAAAACCAAATGAAATTGACACTAAAGACGAGTTTGGTAACCCCTTAAAAAAAAGAATTGTTGGAATTCAATTAACACCCTACAATGATAATATAGATCACGTTAAGCTTGGACCAGTAAAAGCAACTTATTTCGCAATTAAAGAAATTTATTTTATTAGTATAAAATCTTTACAATATATGTGGGGATTGATTCAGAAAATCTGGGGAAAAGGTTACGGGGATATTAATCAACTAGGTGGCCCAATAAAGATTGCACAAATTTCGGGCAAGGTAGCTGAATTTGGAATTTTACCATTTATAATGACAATGGCCTACATTTCAATAAGCCTTGGTCTAATAAACTTATTTCCTATACCCTTATTAGATGGAGGTCATATATCACTTAACACTATTGAGGCTTTAAGAGGAAAAGAGTTTAATAGAAAAACGATTGAAGTTTCTTTTCGAATCGGAATTGCAATTCTTGGAACTTTGATACTTTTTACCACAATTAATGATATTAAAGGTCTGCTTAGTTAAACACTAAATTTAAAGGCTTTTTGTGTATTTAAAAAAAGCAAGTAAATTCAACGCTTTTAGACTACTATATATTGTATAAATAAATTTTTATAACACTAAAAAAAAGCTTGAATTATCAACGATTTTGTTAACTATGGTCTTATTAAACCGGAGCTAAAATGAACAAAAAACAATTAGTGGCTAAATTGGCGGGTTCTTTAAATCAAAGTAAAGCGGACGCTGAGCGTACTTTTGATACCATTACCAATACAATCCTAGATGCATTAAAGGGTGATGATTCAGTGAAAATTGCTGGTTTTGGTACATATAAAGTAGCTAAAAGAAAAGCGCGAATTGGTAGAAATCCAAGAACAGGAGAGCAAATTCAAATTGCAGCCTCTCAAAAGGTAAAATTTTTACCAGCAAAAGCGCTTAAGGAAATCTTCAATAAATAACCACATTTACAACCCTAATCAAATTAATGATTAGGGTTGTACTATATGCAAATACCGCATAGCTATTTTTCGTTAAAAACGATTCTGCTTAAAATTTTTTAAAATTATAAACACCTTTTTAACAACGGAGGTTAAATGGGGAAATTTATAAAAAAATTTATCACTCCTGCTATTAGTTTTATATTCCTAATGAGTATGACTAGCGCGGGTATGGCAGATACAACAGTTTCTGCTGAAGTGAGTTTTATATTTAATACATTCCTATTCTTAATGTGCGGTTTCCTAGTCATGTTTATGGCTTGTGGTTTCGCAATGCTAGAGTCTGGAATGGTTACATCAAAAAGTGTAGCAGTAATTTGTGCAAAAAATATCGGATTATTTTCAATTGCCGGAGTAATGTTTTGGATGGTTGGTTATAACCTTGCTTATGGTATTCCAGAGGGTGGATATATTGGTAAATTTGCACCATGGTCTGACGGAAGTAAATTAGACACTGGTTATGCAGATGGATCAGATTGGTATTTCCAAATGGTATTTTGTGCAACAACTGTATCAATTGTTTCTGGTACATTAGCGGAAAGAATTAAATTATGGCCGTTCTTCTTATTTGCGGCAATATTATCAGGAATTATTTATCCGATTGTCATGGGATGGCAGTGGGGTGGTGGCTGGTTGGCAGCAGCAGGATTTTCAGATTTTGCTGGATCAACACTAGTTCACTCAACAGGTGGTGCAGCAGCCTTCGCTGGTGCGATAATACTTGGACCAAGACTTGGCAGATTTACGAAAACAGGCGCAGGTCCGGTCAAGCCATTTGCGGCTTCATCAATTCCACTAGTAACAATTGGAGTATTTATTTTATGGCTGGGTTGGTTTGGATTTAATGGTGGATCACAACTAGCTATGGGTACATTTGATGATGCAGTAGCAGTATCAAAAATATTCATTAATACAAACTTAGCTGCATGTGGTGGAGTTTTAGCAGCAGCTGCAGTAACAAGACTTTCTGGCAAAACCGATGTAATTCAAATGTTAAATGGAGCTATCGGAGGATTAGTTGCAATTACCGCTGAACCTTTAATGCCATCACCAATAGCTGCAATTTTAATTGGTGGCGTAGGTGGTGTTATAGTTGTTTATGGAACTAAACTATTGTTTGCTATGAAAATTGATGATGTTGTAGGAGCTATACCTGCTCACTTATTTGCAGGTATTTGGGGAACATTAGCAGTACCAATAACAAACTCTGGTACATCTTTTGGCGCTCAACTTCTTGGAGTAGTTTCAATCAATGCATTTGTATTTGTTGTTTCATTTATTGTTTGGTCAATAATGAAAGCTACAATGGGTATTAGATTGAGTAAAGAAGCTGAAACTAAAGGTACTGATGTTTCAGAAACTGGAGTTATAGCTTACGCAATAAGAGATTAAGTATTATTTCTTCTCTCCCTCAAAAAGGCCCCTGTAATAAGGGGCCTTTTTTTTAACTTTCGTCCCATATTTTTTTGTAATCTACAAACGGCGATAATCCATAATTTGAATTTATATTAGTCATGTGAACAGACAGAGCGTTTATTGGTGAAATACATAGCTCTTTTTCATATATATCATTTATATATTTCTCAAAAGGGTCGTGTCTATCAAAACAATTTTTTTCAAAATTGTCCCAGTATTTGTTAATTAGTTCTTTGCTAACGAAAAAAGTACACAGTGATTGTCTGACTGTTCTCCAGTGTCTACTGTCACCAATTAAAATATTAGTTTTTTCATTATTCATGTATAAATATGGATAATCCGAGGGACAAATAAATATATCTTTTTTTAATTGAGAAGAGATTCTCTCAAATGTTTTAATTACCTCAGTTATCATTTTATCAAAATGAATATAATCATCTTCAACAAAAAAAATTAAATCTTCTCCTTTGTCTTTTGCTATTTCAAATGACGTTAGCAACGTAGATAAATTTGAAAATGTTTCTTTAGTTTTTTGCTGTTTAATAATGTTTTTATATTTTAAGATATCGTGTTGAATAATTTCATAATTCAAGCTACTTTCTTGTAGAATTTTTTCTATCCTTTTAAAATTTTCAGGTCTAGAGTTGTCATCCAAAATTTTTAAGTTGATGTCTAAAGATGGAAGATTTTTTTTAGATAATTTAATACTTTTTATTAATGATTTTAATGATTTTTCTACGTAAATTATTTTTTTTTCTTCAAATATTCTTTTTTTGTTTTGATCCCAAATTTCAATATCACTATTGGTCCTAAAAATAATTATTAACTTTTTAATTTTTCTAGTTATTTTTACCTCACCCAAAGGAAGTACAATAGATTTTTCATTAAAACTACTTAGATTTGCATTGAGTTCTTTATCTAGGGTTGGAGATATAAAACGATTTTGATCTATAATCTCATATCCAAAAATTCTTAATACTTTAATAAATATTTTTTTTAGACTTTTTTTTATCATGCAATTAATATATTAATTTACATTAATATGAATATTAAAACACCTCAAATTCTTATTTCAGAAGCTTCTAAAGAAATTAAAACTATCTCTGCCAAAGAGGCTCTCAGTCTTTCTAAAGAAAATAAGTGTAATTTAATAGACTTAAGAGAAGAGGGAGAGTTGAATAATTCTGGAACCATTGATAATTCTACTCATATTCCACGAGGTTTGTTAGAATTTTCGCTAAATCCAAATAGTCCATTAATTCAAAATAAAAATATTGATACAAACAAGGATATTGTTTTATTTTGTGCAGCTGGTGGCAGATCAGCGCTAGCGGCAAAAACTTTAAATGACATGGGTTTTCAAAATGTTTCACATATAGAAGGTGGTTTTACATCTATGGTAGAAGAAGGATTCAAAGTTAAAAAATAACTTAATCTATTAAACTTATTTTTTTTGCTGATACAATTCTTATCAGCCAATAAATAAATAGCCCAATAGGCCCAATAAAATAAGTTATTATCAATGGAAAAAAATTTACATATTTAGATACATTATATTTTTGACCATCCTTAACTATCCAACAGCCACAAAAAAGATTAATAGCTAAGAAGTGTATCCAGAACAATATTAAAAAGCTCTTGTTAGCAAACAACGAGCTTAAGTTATCTAAACTCAGGTATAATATAAAATTATTGCTAAAGTCATAACCATCCATAAAGAATAAGTATAAAAGATAGGAATAAATTAGTGATAATATAAAGAAAGGAAATATAGATGTCACAAGATAGTTACAAATCCTAGATTGTGGGAAAAAAATTAGTGTTATCCAAAATGGCAAAATACCAAAATTCAACCACAAATAAATCATTTCAATACTAAAAAATAATGAAATTTGTTCGATCATAAGAATTTATAATATAATACATCTTTCAATGATTCCTAATAAAAATAAGAAAAAAACCTTAGAAGTAACCGTTGAAGAAATGCGTAACTTTTCTTACGCATATATTGAAAAATATTCTCCATCAAAGCAACAACTTAAAACCTACCTTTTAAAAAAATATCTAAAGTTAAACTCATCTGGAATGAATAAAACCAATATAAAGGACTTAATCCATGTCGTTTTAGAGGACTTGGAAAAAAATAAGTTTTTAAATGATAAGTTTTACTCAGATTCTAAGGCTAAAAGTTTAATACAAAGAGGAAATTCGATTAATAAAATAAGAAATTATCTTTTTAAAAAAGGTGTAAATGACAAATATGTGCATGAGACGATTTCCACGATTAGAGACAATAATGAGGATCAAGATTTTTTCTCAGCAATTAAGATTTGTAAAAAAAAACGTATAGGTCCAGCAAGAGATGAAAACAACAGGCCTTTATTTTATAAAAAGGATTTAGGAATTTTAGCTAGATCTGGTTTTGATTTTGATACTTCAAAAAGGGTAATGGATATTGATAAAGATGAGTATTTAAAAATCATTAATCTTCTTTAAAATTTTTCTTATTTTTTTCCTCTAAATAATATTCGATTTTTTTTTTCATATAATTTTTTACAAATACAAATAAAATTAAACCAAAAATACTTACAGAGACTATTATAATTAAAATTATTCTTAATGTATCATCCATGCTATAAATTTTTACTTCTTCTTAAAATTAAACTTGAATTTTTAAAATCCTGCTTACCATAAATGATCTGATTATTATCAAAATCAGTTACTATTCCTCCAGCATTTTGTAGTATTGCATGTCCAGCTGCAATATCCCATTCAGATGCTCTAGGTTCTGAAATATAAATATCGTATTCACTTGAAGCAATAACGCAAAATTTAAAAGAACTTTTCATTTTATGATGTTCTGTCACTCCATATTTGAGATGCAGTTCCTTAATCTCTGGTTTTAATTTTTCTGAATAATGTACTGCTTTAATTTGATTTGGCTTTGTTTTCTTTGAACAATCCAATTTTTTTTCATTATTATTTATTAATTCAAAACTTTCACCTTTTTGATAAGTATAAAACATTCTTTTCTTAGCTGGTGCGTAGATTAGTCCAATAATTGGAAGTCGATTTACAATTAATGCTGCATTTAATGTAAACTCATCTTTATTATTAACATAATCATAAGTCCCATCTATTGGATCAATTAACCAAAATGTTTTTAAATTGTTTTTTAATTTATTTAATGGACTCTCCTCAGATACTATTGGAATACTTGGTGTTATCTGCAATATTTTATCAGTTAACATTCTATTGACTTCTATATCCCCGTTTGTAACAGGTGTGTTGTCTTCTTTGTAATCTGTCTTTAAACCTTCGTTTCTTATTTTTAAACATTTGTCCCCTGCAAAAAGAAAGGTATCAACTAGACTGAGGCATATATCTTTATAATTTAAATTATCCATTATTTATTTTCTCAAGATCTATATTATTTGCGTTTATTACAATTTTACCTTTATTTTCAAAATTTACAGTTACTTTTTCCTTTGCAATTGACTGCACTTGACCAATTCCCCAATCTCTTCTTAAAGGATTAACAACTCTGTCACCTGGTTCAAAATCTAAAATCATTTAATTTAATTTATAATATAAATAAGTATAAATACTATAAATATGAAAAGACAATTAAACTCATTAGGTATAAATAAAGACCCGAAAAACACAAAAGTTGTTGTAGCAATGTCTGGTGGCGTGGACTCATCTACCGTAGCAGCTTTAATGAAAAAAGAGGGATATAATGTAATAGGAGTAACTCTTAAATTGTACGACGACAACAAGGAAGTTGCTAAATCAAAAACTTGCTGTTCAGGTCAAGATATTATGGATGCAAAAAGAGTTGCACATAAGCTAGATATAGACCACAAAGTTTTTTATTACCAAAGTAAGTTTAAAGAGGGAGTAATTAACAATTTTGTAGAGAGTTATTTGAAAGGTGAAACTCCAATTCCATGTGTGCAATGTAATAAAACAGTGAAGTTCAATGATTTATTTGAAGAATCTAAAAATCTTAATGCAGATGCATTGGTAACAGGACATTATGTAAAAAGTATTACTAATAATAATATTACTCAAATGTACAGGGGGATCGATGAAAATAGAGATCAGAGTTATTTTCTCTTTAATACTACAAGAGAACAGCTTAACTTTTTAAGATTTCCTCTGGGAAATTTATTAAAAAAAGAGACAAGAGAAATAGCTAAAAATTTGGATTTAAACGTAGCAGACAAACCAGACAGCCAAGATATTTGTTTTGTTCCTAACGGTGATTATGTTTCAGTTATTGAAAAATTTAGACCTGACTCGTTTAAAAAAGGTAATATCAAAAATACTTCTGGGAAATTTTTAGGTGTGCATGATGGAATTATCAATTTTACAATAGGGCAAAGAAAAGGAATAAAAATTGCTAATCATGAACCATTATATGTTATTGATATAATCGCTGAAAAAAATGAAATAATTGTCGGATCTAAACACGAGTTACTAAAAAAAGAAATTTTACTAAAAGATTTGAATTTCTTAGTTGATAAAGATTTTTTTAAAAATGAAATTTTTGTAAAAGTGAGATCTACTGGTAAATTATTACGATCAAAATTAGAGATCAATAATGGCTCATCAAAGTTACATCTTTTAGAAGATGAATATGGCATTTCTCCTGGTCAAGCATGTGTTTTTTATTCAAGAGATGATTTCGGCGATAAAGTTCTTGGTGGTGGTTGGATTACGAAAAATTAATTTTTTTTCCACATAAAAAAAGTTAATAAATAAAAACTTATTACTCCAACAAAATAATCCCATTCAAGAGCATGCTTCAAAAACTTATTTCCAGGAACACTTATTAATGGAATAGAAATTAAAGCAACTATAATTAATAAAGAAACTAAGAATATTTTTAATTTTAAAAAAATACTATTTATATTTTTTGAAATTGAGTGTCTTATTTTATATAAACAAATAACCAAATATGTTTGTGCAATAATTTCGAAAATTATAAAAAATAAAATTACTACACGTCTAAAAAATTTATATACATCGTATTCAAATTTAATACCTAAAAATATTGAGTGAATAATAAGTAATACTGCTGAACCTATCCCAAAAAAAACAAACTTATTTACATATTTATTGGCTGGATCTTTAAATAAAATAATTTTTTTATTGTTTAGCCAGTATTTAATTAACAAAAAAGCTGTTAAAAACATTGCTGGCTTAAAGATCAAGTATGTCGGAAACACTCTTGCTGTTCGGCTTATTGATGCTTTTCCATCAAAATAGGGTATCGTGTTATGTAATATATTTTCTTGATTTGGAAATAATCCATGAAATTGTGTAATTAAAATTAGACATGCGTTGATAGCAAAGAATGGGACTATAAAAATCCAAAGACTCATGGATTTTACTTTCAAAATATTATCCATTTTTAGATTTCTTATTTTTTCTTATTTTTTTTTCTTGCTCTTCTTTTTTTTGAGCCCATTTTTCTTCGGCCTCTGTGTTTTTTAGGATATCCCATAATCTCCTTAATTTTATAATTTTATTGACTTATTTGTGGGATATAGCATTGTCAATGTTACTTATCAAATTTATTTATGTCTAAATCAGTCAAAACCTATTTAAAACATACTTACAAAGACTTTAAAACACGTTCTGTGAACCCACCTCTAGTTAGAACATCTACTATGGTTTTTAAATCAATGTCTGACTTAAGAAGAGTCCAAAAGAAAAATTTAAAAAACCCAAGAGGAGGTTATTTTGAGTATGGTCGTCAAGGAACCGCTACAACATTTGAACTTGAGAAAATTTTAACTTCTTTAGAAGAGTCTTATCACACCTTTTTAACACCCAGTGGCTTTGGGTCAGTCTTTTTATGTCTTTTTAGTATTTTAAGACCCGGTGACGAAATTATTATGACCGATCCTGTTTATAGTCCAACTAGACTTTTGACTGAGAATTATTTAAATGAATTTAATATAAAAACTAAGTTTTATAATCCTAATGATCTGGGTAGCTTAAAAACTAATATTTCAAATAAAACAAAGTTGATCTATGTTGAAAATCCCGGGAGTAATACATTTGAATTTCAAGATTTAAATGAAATAATCACATTAGCTAAATACAATAAAATTTTAACAGCAATAGATAATACATGGGCTACTCCTTATTTTTTTAAACCTATAAAAAATGGTTTCGATTTATCTATAGTGTCTGCAACAAAATATTATTCAGGACACTCTGATGTAATGGGTGGAAGTCTTGCAGTAAGCAAAAGAGTTTTTAAAAAAGTCTTAAAAGCACAGAGTATGACTGGATTGAGATTGAGTCCTGATGATGCTTATTTCATAATGAGGGGTATTAGAACTTTGGATGTTAGGCTTGATAAGCATCAAAAAAATGCAATTCAAATAGCTAGGTTTTTGTCGAAAAAAAAGAATATAGAGGTTTTATATCCTTATAAAAAAAATACAAAAAACTTTAAATTTTGGAAAAAGTATTACACGGGATCGTCTGGATTAATGGGAATTAAAATAACGGCGAAAAATAAAAAATCGATTGATAAGTTTGTAAATTCACTTAAGTATTTTGGTCATGGTTATAGCTGGGGAGGATATGAAAGTTTAGCACTACACCAAGAAATCAAAGAGCAAGGAAATAGAAGATATCTGAATTTAAAAAAAAATGAACATATAGTAAGATTACATATTGGATTGGAAGACCCTACAGATTTGATAGAAGATATTAATAAATCATTAAAATTTATAAAATGACAAGTGACAAATTCATAAGTAATCGATTAGCTTTAACTACATTAATTGCAGCTTGCTTAGTTGTGCTTATTTCATTGAGTGTAAGACAAGTGTTTGGAATGTTTTTTATGGATTTTAATATTGATCTTGGTATTTCAAATACTGAGTTTGGTCTTGCTATAGGGATACAAATGCTAGGGTGGGGTCTTTCAGGACCAATCTTTGGTGCAATAGCCGATAAATATGGAGGACATAAAGCGATAATCCTTGCTTTCATATTTTATATACTTGGTGTCTATTTTTTATACGCAGGTCCAAACACAGGTATTTATTTTCAAATAAGTTTAGGAGTCTTAATTGGCATAGGTTGTGGTGGTACAGCAATAAGTATTCCAATGTCAATTGTTGGAAAGCATTTTCCTTTATCAAACAGAACCATAGCAATGAGTCTTGTAACAGCCACAGGATCGTTTGGATATTTTATCTCACCTTTATTTACTAATTATTCTTTATCAAATAATGGTTGGGTAGATACCCTCCTTTATTTTATTGTATTTTTAAGTATTGGTTTGATGATTGCTTATTTTGTTCGATCTCCAAATGAAAGTGATGCATCTAGCATTAAAGGAGACAACAAAAAACAAACTACTCTTCAAGCTTTAAATGAAGCGTTTAGTAATAAAAGTTATTTATTATTGATTTCAGGTTTTTTTGTTTGTGGATTTCATATCACATTAGTTGGCACTCACGTACCTAAATATGTAATTGATAGAGGACTAGGGGATTGGACAGCGGCAATGATTTTGTCTTTAATTGGATTGTTCAATATATTTGGATCCTTGTTAAGCGGATATTTATCAACTAAAATGAGTAAAAAAATTATTTTAAGAGTTATTTACTTTTTAAGGGGTGTTTCTATAATTGCATTTATCTTTTTGCCACCAAGCAATATGTCATCTATAATTTTTGGTGCTAGCTTTGGACTTTTATGGCTATCTACAGTTCCAGCAACAAGCGGAATTGTAGCACATATTTTTGGAGTTAGGTATTTAGGGCTACTTTATGGTCTAGTCTTTTTAAGTCATCAAATTGGATCTTTTTTTGGAGCATATTTAGGTGGATTATTTTATGATTTATATGGTTCATATGACTATGCGTGGTATTTGGCAATTGCATTATCCGTATTTGCGGGTTTAATACATTTACCTATAAAAGAGAAAGCAGTTGAAAGATTACAAAAAGCATAAGTTTAAATTTAATCCGTATTTAGAAAGGCTTTATCAATCAGATGAGCCTTTGATTATTTATAAGGTAGATGAAGGATACAATATCTATACTCATTTTTCTAAAAAAATAGTTTTAAAAAATAACAATATAAATAAATTTTTTAAAATATTTGATAAAAAAAAATATAAAAAAGAAACAGATATGATGATTGGTTTTTTTGGTTATGAGATATTATGTAATATGATAGGACTTAAAGCGACTAACCAAAAAAAAAAATAATTTTTATAAGGGTATATTTTATAAACCAGAGACTATAATAAAAATAAGAGATAATATTAAAATACAATCTAATTTAAAAAATGAAAAACCAAAAATAAGTTTTCAAAAGACACAGGTATCAAGCCCGTTTAAATTAAATATAGGGTTCTCGAAATATCAGAAAATATTTAATTTTTTCTCGAAAAAAATAAGAGAAGGCGAAACATACCAGATAAAAATTTGCACTAAATATAGGAACAAATCTAAAATAAACCCTATAAATTTTTTTTGGAAGTTAATGAAAGTTAATTCCTCACCTGAGGCTTTTATGATTAAAGATAAAGATTATTCAATCGTAAGCTGTTCACCCGAAACATTAATCAATAAAAAGGGATTAAATATTTTTACTAAACCAATTGCTGGAACCCTGAAAAAATCACATGGATTTAATAAAAAAAAGGCCTTAAAATTTTTTAAAAATAACAGCAAGGAAACAAAAGAACATAATATGATTGTAGATATGGAGCGAAGCGATCTATCTAGAATTTGTAGGCCTGGGAGTGTAAAAATTTATAAAAAAAAATTTGTAGAAGAATATAAACATTTGTTCCACTACGTTACTCTAATTAAAGGTAAATTAATTGAAAAAATCAAATTAAAAGAGATTGTTAAATCAATGATGCCAGGTGGTTCTGTAATTGGATGTCCAAAAATAAGAACACTAGAGTTATTAAATAATCAAGAAAACGAGGATAGGAATATATATACAGGAAGTTTTGGTTTCATTAAGTATAATAAAGATATGAGATTCAACATTATTATACGATCTATATTAAACTTCAAAAATTCCTCAGAGATATCAGCTGCATCTGGTGTAGTTTTAGATAGCTCAGCCAAAAAAGAATTTAATGAAAATTATATTAAAGCAAAATCTTTATTAGAGTTATTTAAATGATATATATAATTGATCATCAAGATTCATTTACATGGAACGTTGTTCATCAATTTAGAAAGTTTGATAAAGTTTACTGCTCGAATTATTTTGATATTAATTATAAAATTTTGAATATCTCAAATACGGTAGTATTATCTCCGGGACCAGGTGCACCAAAAGATTATCCTCAAACATCTAAAATTTATAAAGACTACAAAGGAAAAAAAAAAATTATTGGAATATGTTTAGGGTATCAGCAAATCTTATATAGCGAAAAAGGAAAAATAATTCAGCAAAAAAGAATTTATCATGGATATCAATCAAAAGTAAAAGTTACAAGTAAGAGCAGAATATTTAAAAAAAATAAAGTATTTAAAGTTGGAAGGTATCACTCTCTAAAGCTCGAAGAACCATTTAAATCAAAAAATTTAGATATAACTATGCGATGTAGTAAAACAAATATCCCTATGGCTTTCGAAGATATGCAAAACAAAATCTTTGGTTTTCAATTTCATCCAGAATCTTTTTTAACTGAAAATGGTGACTTTATTATTAAAAAAATCTTATCAAATTAAATCCCTTCAAGAAGTTCCTTTTAACGACTTATGGGGAAAACATGGTGTTTTTACAACAATAAGATTATTAGGAAAACCTTTAAAACTAATTTTTTTTGAAGAGCATATAAAAAATCTACTTAATTCTTGTAAAAATTATAAAATTTATAACAAGGATTTGAATATAAAATTAAAAAAAATTATAAAAATTAATCTATATAAAAATAAAAATTATAATCATTTGTTAAGATTGGCTGTAACTAAAGATTTAATTTCTATATCAGTAAGAAATAGATTAACGCCAAGTAAAATTTTTAAGCTGAAATTTTTGAATTATAAAAGAAAAAACCCTTTACATAAAAATCTAAAATATAAATTTATTTTAAGTAACATGAAAAATATTAATGTTAAATCAACTGATTTATCTTTAATTTACAACAATAGAATATTTGAGACTGGAACCGCTAATTTAATTTTCGTAAAAAAAGGAAAATTATACTCACCTAAAGAAAACTATTATAAGGGTATTACTCTGAAATTTGTCAATAAAGCTTTCAGTATTGAGTTTTTAAACATTCAAATAAAGAATCTTAATGACTATGAAGAAATAATATTAGTAGGTTCTGGAAAAGGTATCGTTTCTGTAAACAGCATTGAAAGTGTAAATTGGAGAAGAAAAAGCCTAAAATACTTCAAAATTTTGAATAATTATTATCAAAAAGCTGTTACTAAGTGTCCAAGATATTACAGTTGATCTATTAATTTAACTATATTACAAATTTAGAATTGTTTTAAATTGCGGAGGTTCAAACAATGTTTTCAACAAACCCTTATTACACACTAACTGAAAGTGTCGCCCCAATATTCATGCAAATATTTGTGATAACAATGATTGCATTAATAGTACTAGGTACTGTTATGGACATGATACATAAAAAAAACGTAAAATATTTTTTTGATAACGCAAAAAAAGCAAAAAAAAATGCAGTCAAAACATTATCAACAAGTGAACGGATTAAAGTGCTATCAAAAACTGTAGTAAGTGATATTGCAACTACTTCCGAACTTGGAGCAGGAAAAAGAAGAGCTGCTCATGTAATGGGAATGTATGGTACTATTTTATTTTGGATTTCAACAGTGGTTATGGTTTTTATGTACACTAGTCCTTCTTCGGTAACCCCTGATATTTGGCCTATCCTTTGGCATGTAGGAGGCATTCTAACTGTAATAGGCGGTTGTTGGTTTTGGTTTTTTCTTAGAGTAGACGTATATTCAGAAGCTCAACCATGGTACAGAATTATAAAAGCTGATCTTTTTGTTTTAGCATTGATAGCAACCTCTTTATTTGGAATTATTTGGTCTTATCTACAAAATATGAATCTTGGTAATAGATGGGATGATAAAGTATTTTTAATTTTTTACGTAATAGCTAATTTGATTCTTTTTGGTGGAGTTTATTGGTCCAAATTTGCACACATGTTTTATAAACCTGGTGCTGCAATTCAAAAAAATCTCGCTGAAGCTGACGGATCTAGGGATAATTTACCACCAGAAGCTGATGGACCTGAGCAATTTGGCCTAGGCATCAAAAGAGAAGAGCCAAAACACTATTAATATGTTATTATTAAAGGAAAATTTATAAATTATGTCAACTTTTGTATACATGACTAGATGCGATGGATGTGGGCACTGCGTGGATATTTGTCCCTCAGATATAATGCATATAGACGAAAATATTAGAAGAGCAAAAAATATAGAACCAAATTTTTGTTGGGAATGTTATTCCTGTGTTAAAGCGTGTCCAAATCATGCAATTGATGTCAGAGGCTATGCTGATTTTGCACCAATGGGACATAGCGTTAGAGTAAGAAGAGAAGAAGAAAAAGGAAAAATTTCTTGGAGAATTAAGTTTAGAAATGGAACAGAAAAAAACTTCGTGTCACCAATTACTACAAAACCATGGGGTAAGCACATTCCAAAACTTTCTGAAGGTGATACTCCAAACCAGGGTGAGATACAGTCACAAATTCTTTACAACGAACCAAATGGTTTAAATACAAATAAAGATCTACCAACTATTAATAAAGAAACCTTTAAGAAGGGGGTTTATTATTAATGGCAAAACATAAAACTATTTTTGAAGATTGCGATATATTAGTTGTTGGTGGGGGAATGGCAGGCACAGGTGCCACCTTCGAAGCTAGACATTGGGGAAGAGATTTAAAAATAGTTTGTGTAGAAAAAGCTAATATAGATAGAAGTGGTGCTGTGGCTCAAGGTTTATATGCAATAAATTGTTACATGGGTATGCAATGGAATGAAAATCAACCTGAAGATCATGTAAGATATGCAAGAAACGATTTAATGGGTTTAGTTAGAGAAGATTTGGGCTATGACATGGCCAGACATGTAGATTCAACAGTTCATATGTTTGATGAGTGGGGTCTTCCGATGATGAAAAACAAAGAAGGCAGATATCAACGTGAAGGTAAATGGCAGATTATGATTCATGGAGAAAGCTACAAACCGATTGTTGCAGAAGCTGCAAAAAAATCAGCAGATAAAGTTTATAACAGAATTATGATTACCCATCTTTTAAAGGATGAAGGTAAAGAAAACAGAATTGGAGGTGCTGTTGGTTTCAACATGAGAACTGGTGATTATCATGTGTTTAGAGCTAAAGCAGTCATAATATGTGCTGGTGGTGCATCTCATATATTCAAACCAAGAGCGGTAGGTGAAGGAATGGGAAGAACTTGGTACGCGCCTTGGAGTAATGGATCAGCTTATGCATTACCAATAGCTGTTGGTGCTAAAATGACACAAATGGAAAATAGAATTGTTCTCTGTAGATTTAAAGATGGATATGGTCCTGTTGGAGCATATTTTTTACATTTAAAGACATATACACAAAATGCAAATGGTGAGAATTATGAAAAAAAATGGTATGATCAAACAAAAGGTCTAGTAGGTGAATATATTGATCATCACCCAACTCCAACTTGTCTAAGAAATCATGCGTTTATTCAAGAAATGGCTGCTGGAGGCGGACCTATCCATATGGTAACTAAAGAGGCATTTCAAGATCCTCATTTAGAAACAGTTGGATGGGAAAATTTCTTAGGGATGACAGTTGGACAAGCAGTTGTTTGGGCTTCACAAAATATTGATCCCAAATATACAAATCCTGAATTAACTACATCTGAGCCATATGTTATGGGTTCACACGCTACTTGTTCTGGAGCGTGGGTTAGCGGACCTGAGGATATAGCACCCGATGAATATTTTTGGGGATACAATAGAATGACCACAGTTGACGGCTTATTTGGAGCAGGAGATACTGTGGGTGGAAGTGCACACAAATTTTCTTCAGGATCTTTTACTGAGGGTAGATTAGCGGCGAAAGCAGCAGTAAAATATATTCAAGATAAAAAAGCAAATGGAATTGATGTTTCTGAAAAACAATACAATGATCTTAAAGAGGCTATATACAAACCATTAGAAAATTACACTGTGGGGAGAAATGAAATTACAGGTGGAACTGTTTCTCCAAGTTACATTTCCCCTATTCAAGGTTTACAAAGATTGCAAAAAATCATGGACGAATATTGTGGTGGACTATCTAATAATTACATGACAAATGAGAACTTGCTTAAAAAAGGTCTTGAATTGCTAGATTGGTTACAAGAAGACTTAGAACATGTAGCTGCTGAAGATTATCATCAACTTATGAGAGCTTGGGAATTAAAACACAGAGCAATTACCTCTCAGTGTGTAACAGAGCATACCTTATACAGAAAAGAGACAAGATGGCCTGGATATTATTATAGAGGCGATCACATGAAATTAGATGACGAAAACTGGCATTGTTTAACAGTATCAAAAAGAGACACAGAATCAGGTAAATTTGAATTCGAAAAGAAGCCTGTTTATCACATAATCGACGAAAAAGAGAAAAAGCAAGCATCTTAAAGTTAATCTTATGAGCTTACTTGATAAGTCTGATGATGAGATCATCAAAATAGCTGACCCAATGTGGGCCAATTTAGTCAAATGCTCAAATATCAAAGATTACGGTGGATTTACTAAGGACTTCTCTTCACAGATGCTTTATGGAGCTAACGAGGTTGAGCTAGGCAAACAATGGGCCAATAATGAATTGATATCAAACCTAAAAGAAGAATGTGAAGCTTTTGGCTGTTTAAGAAGAGGAGATTACATTACTGTTCTTTATAAACAGACCAGCTCAAAAATACCAGGTGAGTTTCTCGGAAGAATTGTGCTAGGAGAAGAGGGCGGAGAGGTAAAAGTTTTCGGAGCAACTATTTTTTAGTTTATCAAAAAATCACTTGCCAACTTTCGAATCAGGGTATAGTGGATGATTATGTTTGATAAATTTAATAAAAATATAAGCTTTTTTATCAAACAATTTCCAAATATTTTTTCATTTATAAATACAAAATTCCTTGTCTATTTTGGACTAGCCGCCTACTGGAGCGTAATGCTTCTAGGAACATTCATAGGTATATAAATAATAAATCATTATATTGACTTTGATTATGTAGAGGAATAATCATTTAATATGGATTTCTATCTTCCAATAGCAGAAGTTTATGTAAGTCTTCCATTTATTTTTTTTCTAAGTTTTGTAGTTGGAATTTTATCAGGTCTATTTGGTGTGGGTGGAGGATTTTTAATGACACCTTTTCTAATTTTTCTAGGTATACCACCTGCATATGCAGTCCCTAATGAAGCAAACAATATTTTAGGAACGTCAATATCTGGATCAACAACTCATTATTTAAAAGGGACATTGGATTATAAGATGGGTTTTATGATTGTAATAGGTGGAGCAGCAGGAACAATATTAGGAATAATTACATTCACTTATTTTAAAGATATTGGAAAAATTAATATAGTCATTTCACTTGCATATATGTACATACTTGCAATTATAGGTACATTAATGCTTGTACAGGGTGTTACCGAAATAGATAGAGCGAGAAGAAAGGTTATAGTCAGAAAAAAATTACATGCACATTATTGGATACACGGTTTACCATTTAGAATGCGATTTAAAAAATCAAAGCTGTACGAAAGTATTTTTACACCAATTTTAATTGGATTAATTGTTGGATTTATTGCAGCAATTATGGGAATTGGTGGAGCGTTCATCTTAGTCCCTGCAATGATTTATATAATTGGGATGCCAACAAAATTAATTCCAGGAACATCTTTATTTGTGACAATTTTTATTAGTGCAATTGTAACTGTTCTCCATGCATTTAATTACGGATCAATTGATTTGATTTTAGTCACTGTTTTAATATTAGGTTCAATCATGGGTGTACAATTTGGACAAAAAATAAGTGAAAGAGTTGATAGCTCAGAATTTAAAGCGATTTTAGCTATACTTTTATTGTTGGTGGGAATTGCAATTGCATACGATACTTTTTTTGCCGACGACACAATGAATCAATTAGCTAAAAGTGCACCAGAAAAATTAAATTGGCTATCACAATTTGTTAAAGATTTTCAAACAGATCAACCTATTAGTTATGGACTAGCTTCAATTATTTTAGCTCTTGGATTGGGGGTAGGTGCCGCTATGGTAAGACACTTTTTTTCAAGAATTAAAAAGAAAGCTGAGCAGTCTTAAGCGCTTCTATAAAGTTTTGTCATCACAAATTCTTTGTGACCTAAAGCTTCAGCACAAGTAAGTCTCCCGTTTGCAACTTTAATTGTTGCTTTAACTAACTCGTCTCCGGCCTGGTCTAAGTTCATTTGCCTTGATAATATTTTAGATACATCAACATCTATATGTTCACTCATTGTTTTTGCAGTTAAAGGATTAGCTGTAAGTTTAATTACTGGTTCAATTGGGTTTCCAATAATATTTCCTTGTCCTGTTGGAAATAAATGAATATTAAATCCGCCGGCCGCTTGCAAGGTTACGCATTCCGCAGCAGCTGATGACGTATCCATAAAATACAATCCTTTACCTTTAGAAGGTTCTTCAGCAGGTTCTAAAACATCAATAAATTTTAAATTGCCAATTTTTTGAAAATTTCCAAAAGCTTTCTCCTCAATTGTTGTAAGTCCTCCAGCTATATTTCCAGCTGTAGG
>MDTB01028963.1_pt1 | contig 36979 bp, 33 predicted proteins | sample 811161 | NCBI WGS metagenome assembly MDTB01 (sample SAMN05326650, study PRJNA326480) | marine metagenome | isolation source: seawater | place: Mediterranean Sea | collected 2009 | reverse complement strand
GGAGCCGAAATCCAGTGCTCTATCCAGTTGAGCCAGGAGGGCTTCAAAGATGGGTGACCGAAGGGATTCGAACCCTCGACCTGCCGGACCACAACCGGCCGCTCTAACCAACTGAGCTACGGCCACCATAATTCTATTCATTTTATTAAAAAAATGATAGGTCATAATATAATATAAAAAAGTTTTTATTGAATAAACATTTTAAGTTAAATTCATGTTTACATTTTGTAACAAGAATTATATATGTACAAACAAACATATTAACTAATATTATCAGTCGTAATAATATATATATATTTTAAAGGGGAAACATCGTGAATAAAATTATATTTTTGTCTCTTTTTAGTGTTGTTCTATCTATAAATTCATATTTTGAAATTAAAGAGCAAACAAATGATAAAATAAAAATCAATTTTAATTTACAGGATTTTGAAGTTAAAAATGAACAAAATGGTAAGGTTATAACAGTTCCAGGTTCTGGGACTAGATCTATTGCTGGAGAACCTTCATTGCCTTCATTATCATCATTTGTAATATTAGATAAAAATGTTAATTATAATATTGAATATAATATTATATCAGAAGAAGAAATAAGTGATATTTATTTGGCTCCCCAACAATCTTTTGATATAAATAATACAAAATTTATAAAAAATAATCAGATTTATTCCAATTACAAGCAATATCCAGAAAAAAATCTAATTATATCTGAGAGACAAAATATGCGAGGATATGAATTTGTAAATTTAGAATTTGTCCCTTTTACATATAATCCTGTTGATAAAAAAATAAATATCTTTAAAGAAGTTGAAATTATTATAACAAAACTAAATGAAACAAATGACTCTAATTCAATTGCTTTACCAAAATCAAAAGTATTTGAACGATTGATAAATGCAATGGTTTTAAATCCTGTTGAAACTGATTCTAGAGATGATGATTATCAAAATCCCTCAATTTTATACATATGTGGAGGTTCTACAGAATCAAACCCTTATTTTCAACAATTAGTCAAATGGAGAAGAAAGCAAGGTTATGTTGTTTATACTGCAAATACTTCTGATACTGGAGGCAGCAGTACTACAGCAATTAAAAACTACATTCAAGGCTCAATGAATTGGGATATCCCCCCTGAGTTTGTAACCTTAATTGGTGATGATGGTGGTACTTATAATATAGATTCATATACAGAATATGATTCTGGCTATAATGGTGAAGGAGATCATCCATATTCACAATTAATTGGTAATGATTTATGGCCAGAAGTAATTCTAGGAAGAATTTCTGTTAGAAGCTCATCAGAGCTTGCTGTTGTCGTAAGTAAAATACTTGGATATGAACAAGTTGTTGATGATACTCAAAATTGGCATGAAAAAGCAGCCATTGTTGGAGATCCATCAACTTCAGGTATATCATGTGCTATAACAGCAGAAAATATCGCGGCTGTTATGGATCAGTATGGAGTTGAAGATATTCGTACTAAAATAAGTGGCGGAAGTTATGATGACTGGATGGTTGATCAGCTAGATGAGGGTGTAAACTACTTCAACTATAGAGGATATTATGGTGTGAGTGGATTTTCAAATAATGATGTAGATGCAGCAAGTAATGGTTTCAAACTACCTTTTGCAACAGTGATAACCTGTGGTACAGGTTCATTTGCTTCTGAAACTCAATGTTTATCAGAAAAATTCTTAAGGGCTGGTACAACTGTATCACCAAAAGGTGCTGTAGCCTGTGTTGGAACTGCTACTGTTGGTACACATACGATGTTCAATAATTCTGTAAATATAGGAATCTACTACGGCTTATTTGCAAAAGATTTAGAAACTGCAGGAGAAGGGTTAGTTTATGGTAAAGCAAATTTATATGAAAATTATCCTTCTAATCCAAATGATTGGGTTACAATTTTTACTCATTGGAATAATTTAATGGGAGATGGTGCGACAAGACTTTGGACTGATACACCTATTGAACTAGATGTAAATCATCAATCGACTTTATCTCAAGGTGAAAATTTCTTAACTTTTAATATTACAACCTCTGATGGTACTCCTGTTGAAGGTGCATTAGTAACATTAATGGAGTCTAGATCTTCAAATTTTTACTTAGAAGGGATATCTGATTATGAAGGCAACATTGTTATTAATTTAGATCAAAGTAGCATTGATATAGCAGATAATTTAGAAGTAACAATTACTAAATTTAATCATAAACCTTATATGGAAGTAATTGAATTTCAAGAAGATAACTATGTCCCATATGCAAGCTTAGAAACATCATCTTTTAATGATAGTAATAACAATGGAATAATGAATCCAGGTGAAACAATCCAACTCACAGTTCCTGTTCATTATGATGGAAATAATACTTATTCTAATGTTACAGCGACTTTATCTAGTGATAATCAGATAAATCCTATTTTCACAGAAGTTTATTATGGAGATATCAGTTTTGGAACTAATTCTCCAGAACAAGCTTTTGTATTTCAAATATCAGAATTTGAAAATCATAATAATGACATAAATTTATATCTAAATTTAACAAATAATAATGATTTCAATACAGTTACAAATTTACATTATAATATTGAAAGTTTTGAATTATCAATCGAGAGTTTCTCAGTCATAGATGGTAGTAATAATATTTTAGATCCAGGGGAAAGTGCAAGCGGTTTATTATCAGTTAATAATTCAGGAACATTATCTTCACCTATTTTTAATTGTACTGTTTCAACATTAAGTCCTGATTTAGTTATAAATCAACAAAATATAATAATTAATGAAATTGCATCAAATACCACAAATAATTCTAGTCAATTTGAAATGAATTTAGAAAATACCGCATTTAATGGAGAAACTAAAATTATAGATTTTGCATGTTCAACTGACTTTGGATATGAATTTAATCATAATGAAAATCTTGAAATTGGTACTGTTAGAGTGACTGATCCTGTGGGTCCAGATGAATATGGTTATTATATTTATGATTCAAATGATTCTGATTATTCATTAATGCCTACATATGAGTGGATTGATATAGAAGAGATTGGTACTCCTTTAAATAGTGTTAATGATGATGATGGTGATAACCAAGATGATTCTCAGGTAATCAATTTACCATTTACATTTACATTTTATGGTGAAGAGTAAGAACAAATAACAGTTTGTTCAAATGGTTGGATCTCTTTTGGTAGTAGTCAACTTGAATCTTTTAGAAATGACCACCTACCTGGTCCTGGTGGTCCATCACCAATGCTTGCAGTATTTTGGGATGATTTAACAGCAGATAATGGTGGTTCGGTATATAGTTATTACGATGAGCAATTTCATTTCTATGTTGTGCAATGGAATAATGTTAAAACTTATGAAGACAATTCTAATGAAAGTTTTCAAGCAATATTATTTGACCCTATGTACTATGTAACGCCAACAGGCGATGGTGAGATGCTGCTTCAATATGAAGATTTTAATAATACTTCAAATGGTAGTTACGGTGGAGGAACTCCGCTACATGGTGGTTATTGTAGTATTGGTATTGAAGATCACTGGGGAACTACTGGTCTTGAATACACATTTAATAATGATTATGATAGAGCGGCTATGCCTTTAAGTGATAATACATCTTTATTTATAAGTACTAGGAAAACTGGTTCTGTATGGAATCTTCCACAAGCACAATTAGAGTTATCAGATAATCAATTAAATATTGAATTAGAAGAAAATGAAATTGTGACTGATTATATTACTTTAACAAATACAGGTGATGAAGAATCTATATTATCTTATAATATAAATACATCTCCGTTAGCTATTTCTGCGGGTAATGATAATTTTGGTAATCATTGGATTGATAGTGATTTAGATCTTGATATTAATTATGACTGGATTAATATTGTTGCAACTGAAGATAATAGAATTATTTTCCAAAATAATGATGATGGCGAAGTAGTTGATATAGGATTTAGTTTTAACTACTATGGACAAAATTATGATCAAATACTTGTCAATCCGAATGGATGGGTAGGCTTTGGAGAGAATGATAATCAATGGTCAAATGAAACAATTCCAAGTGATGATGCTCCTCAAAATGCAATTTTTGCATTTTGGGATGATTTGAATCCTCAAAATGAAAACAATTCATGCAGTAATGAAGGTGAGGGTAACATCTATCATGAAACTCTAAACGATATGAAAGTTATTTGGTTTAATGATGTTATAAGATGTGGAAGTAATCCAGACTATGAAGGTATTTTTGATTTTCAAATTGTTCTTCATAAAAATAAAATAATTGATATAAATTATAGAAATATGGATGGTTACACTACAAGTGCTACAATCGGTATTCAAAATAATAACGGTTCAGATGGTATTGAAATAATATATAATGATGATTATGTTCATGAAAATTTAAGATTATCATTCAAACCAAACAATTTGTGGTTAGCCCCAATAAATGATTCCAATACTCTTAACTTTGGTGAACAAGCAATTTATGATGTTGAAGTTGATGCAAGTCAAGTAAATGGTCAAAATGAAGTTTCATACATACTTGTTGAGTCTAATAGCACTGAATCAAACTTAGTAGTTCCAATAAATGTTACGTTTGTTGATAATAGTGTAGTTGGTGATATAAACGGTGATGAAGTCATTAATGTTTTAGATGTTGTAATTATAGTAAACCTGATAGTGTCAAATGCTGAATATATGGAAGAGGCTGACTTGAATGAAGATTCTATTGTCAATGTTTTAGATATTGTATTATTGGTCAACCTTATCTTAAATTCATAAAAATTAATTTTAAAAAAAGGAGTAAAAAATGAAATTATTGTTAAGTATAATATGTTTTATAGGTTTAGTTTTTTCTGCTGAAAAAACATCTACATATGATGTAAAAGGTATGATGTGTGGAAATGGCTGCGTAAAAAAAATAAATAGAGCTTTAAATTCGCTTGATGGTATTAAATCTAAAGATGTGAATTTTGAAAAATCAAGTATGGTAGTTGTATATGATGACCAATTAGTGAATGATAAAATGATTGTAGCAGCTTTAAAAGAGAATAATTATTCATGTGCTGTAAAAGAAAATCCAGGGAAAAGCACTGATTCACCAATAATGTCATTTTTTAAAGGTTTATTTAATTAATTGATATTAATCACAATATATTTCATACACATATATATATATTAGTATAGAAATGTTTTATTAATACCGAGAATACAACATTTTTAAAAAACCCTCTAATTTATTAGAGGGTTTTTTATTTTATTAAAGTTATTTTTTTAGTCAAATTTTTATTTTGTGAATTAAAATTAACTAAATAAATGCCACTATTTAATTTGGAAGCATTCCAATTTATTTTATAGTTGTAAAAATTTTTATAATCTAAAGTTTCTATTAATTTTCCTGATAAATCAAATATTTTAATATTGTAAGGATCAATTAAATTATTATTTATTTCTATCGAAATTGTAGAATTAAATGGATTAGGGTATATATTAAATAAATTAAAATTATTATCTATACCAACAGAAAGCTCATTTACTATTAATTGATCAATTACTGAAAAAATATCTCCCCACTCGCCGCTTCCAACAATATAATTCACCTCAGGAATAAACTCAGTATTAGATGACGCATCCCAAATCTTAATAGAAATATTATGCCCACCAATCCAACCTGGTAATTGATATCCATTTTCAAAATCACAAAAATCAATTGAACCAAAACCAGAAATTGTTATTTGGTTTCCGTCATATACACCTGAACCAACCAATATTTCAGAATAATCATCACTACAATCACTTGAAATAAGACCACTTTGATCAAATAATCCAATTTCATCACCTATATCTAACCCAATACAATTCTCTATTATAATTGGCTGATAAACTCCAGTAGAATCAGGTAAATTTGTATAAAATACCTGTGTATATACAATACTCAAAAATATGGTGCCTATAAAATATTTCATTATTTTTTTTTAAATCTATTTATTACAAAAAATGGAACATATAATATTAATATATACATTATAATAAGGGGTTGTACATAAAGTAAGAAATTAGGAAAACTTTTATCTATGACAAAATCTAATAAAAAGTTATCAACGTTTGGTAATTGCATTACATAAAGATAATTTGCAAAATCACCTGAAAAGCTTGTACCTAAAAAAGTATTAATCATAATTGCAAAAGGAATAATTAAATTTATAAAAATATATGTATAAATTAATCCATGAAATTGCAATCTCATCTTATAAGCTGACATCAACCAAAAAACATTTAAAATAATAAGAGAATGTTGAAGTTGAGCGCATATAATGCCTACATAATTATGAATATGTTTAAAATCTGGTGTAAATATTCCTTGTAAAGCTCCTGTCATTCCTAGTAAAAATGAAACATCAAATAGAAACTGAATTCTTATTGATTTTATAGACATATCATTATTATTTGATTTACTTCTAAATTTTAAAAATATGGCTAATAAAGAAAAATAAAAGGCAATGTGACAAAAGTGTAAAGGTAAATCTTTTTGCCATGAAATTGAATAACTCGGATCTAAAAATGCTCTATGAATATAATCTATTATCTCTTGAAAAAAACAAAACATAATAATAAATAAAGATATATTTTTTATTAAAGATAAATGATTTCTCTTTTGCAGATAATATCCAGTTATCGTTAATAAGACAATAACTATGAACATTAAGAGTGAAAAATTATTATGAAATTCCCAACTTTTATCTAAAGGTAATTTTTCAAACATGTTATTTGCTTAGTAAATGCTTTGAAATAAATTGTTCTGAAAATAAAAATGCCTTTTCTCTAGTAACAGGATTTTTACCTAATGTTGCTCCTCTATCAGCGCAGAAAGCTAAAGCTATTACTTGAAAAGTTGGGTTTGTTAAGGGAAAACCTAAACGTTTTGTTGTAACAATACCATTATCTTTAATTTTTAATCTACAATCATTGAATGAATATGCATTTTCAATGGAAGTTAATTCTACATCACTATCAAACCCATGGTGTGAATTTTCATAAACAGTAATATTAAAATCATAACCATTGTCGTTCATAATTTTTTGATATTCAATACATGCATCAGCTGGGGTCCAATCATCAATTTCACCAATTAAAATATGAGTTGGAGTATCCTGAAAATCAATTTTATTTGGTATAGCTATACATAATGGATAAAATGCTAATCTTGATGCAAATTTTAAATCTGTTCCTATTGCATCTTTTAATGGTTTCCAAGCTGAATATAATGTTACAACCCCACCTAAGCTCCATCCTGTTAAACCTACTTTATCTTTATCTATATTAGGATGATTTGCTAGTTCTTCGAATGCTTTGTAAACATCTAAAATTATCATTGCAACAGTAACTTCAGTTTGTGAACCTACTGTAGTTTGAATTCCTCTACTTTGAAAACTATTTAATTCAAAAGTTGCTATTCCTAATTTTCTATACATTTCCAAATATTCAAAATTATGAGGAGTCCAATCTAAGCTTCCCGCAACACCAATCACAAGAGGATACTTTTTATTTGAATCATAATTATCAGGAAACTTTAGATTTCCATAAACATTTTGACTTTCTTGATCTTGAAGATTTGTAATAATATCATTAAATGAAAAAGGGTTTGCACTTATAAAATCAATTCTTTGATTAGAAATTGAAAATGATAAAAAAAGTATTATGTTTAAAAAGATAATTTTCAATTAACTATTCTTATCTTAAAATTGAATTTATTAGAATGACAACATCTTGAATATTAATTCCACCATCATTATTAATATCAGCAATTAAATCTGATTCAATATTACCTAGAATCATATTAATCATAATAACTACATCTTGAACATTTAAACTGCCATCGTAATTTAAATCTCCTAATAGATTATCATTAAACACTAAAATTTGGAAATCATCAAGAGCAGCTTCAATAATTGATCCACCACTACCATTATCATCTTCATAAAAAATATCTTCAGCGATAAATCTAAATTTCATTTGATTTGATAATGGAATTGTATTATCATTTAATATAAATTGATGCTTAGTCCATTCATTTGAATTTTCATTTGTCAGTTCTAGACTAACCCATGTATTACCTCCATCATTGGAACCATCAACTCTCCATACATCATTACCAGGATTTGCTCCACCAGCGGCCGAATTAGAATACCATCTCCAATAAGAAATAGCAGCAGTAGAATATTCAGATAAATCAAATTGAGGCGATATTAAAGATGTTTTTCCACCATCAACATCTCCAAATCCAAATTCACTATCATTTTGAGATACTGCATTACCTGTTACAAAACAATATTGTCCATTTTCAGTATGATCGAAATCTGGTTGTATAATTTCTCCATTATCATCGTAAGTTGGATTTGGAATTGCCCTTTCCCATATACCAGCTGTAGCATCATCATCAACTGATCCAACAGTCCATGATGATTGGGCTTCAAATTCTTGATTTACAATAACTACTGGCTCACCAATTAATATCGATATGGAATTGTTAGAAATAACATTATATCCATCATATACATTAACAATAATTTCTTCAACCGTTCCTTCTGGTGTAGATTGAGATACTTCAAAATATGTTATATTACCTAAATCAATATTTTCTCCAGATTCTAAATCACCAATATTGATTTCAGATAATTCAAATATAAGATTTTCAGATGATAAAACATCTATTTGAACATCACCAGATGAATCGCTTAGACCTGTATTTTTAACTGATATATTTAAGGGATAGCTTTGACCCTGTACAAAAGTTTCATCTTGAATACTGATAGTAGAATTATAGTTTGAGCCAGCAACTAATGCTAAATACTGATTGGCATATAGATTTTCTTCACAAAGTGGCACTATTCTATTTGTAGCAGGCCAAAAACCATCCTGACCAGAACCAACTTCAGGAGTATAAGCAAATATGCCATGTTGACCATACATCCAATCACAAGCCTCACCATTTACAGCATATAAAATATCAACACCAGTACCAAGTAAATATCCATTTACACTTACTAACTCTTCACCTATTTCTGTAAAAGTTTGTATATCTTCTTCGTCCATTGGATTTGGCTCTGTATATCCAAATGGATGCAATAACAAATTGCTATAACTATGATAATTAAAAGCTACTGGAAAATCATGATCCTCAATAAATGCTTCAATCGCTGCAGTTTCAGGCTCTGAAAAAGGACCAGTTCCTCTGTATGTCTCATCACATCCATCAGGACTGGAACCTTGGTTATCTAAACCCCACATAAATGAATAATTTCTATTTAAATCAACACCATCAACACCACCATTGCATGTTTCTCTAGCATTTTTTCTTTGCATTCCTCCACCATTAGGTGCAATCTGTTGATTATATATTAATCCATCTGGATTTATGGCTGGTACAAACCACAATTCTCTATTATCAAGTATATCTTTTGCCATTTGGTCTGTATCATAATTTTCTACTAACCAATTCATATAATAAAATAAATTCATATAACTCATTGGCTCTCTAGCATGATGAAGGCCTGTATATAAAACCTCTGCTTCATCTTCGTCGATATTTGGATTATCACTCATTTTCAAAGCCCAAATATCTCTACCTTCAAGCGTTTGACCTATAGATATCTTTTCAGCAACTAAATTTGGATAATCTTGATGAAGTTCATCTAAATTTTGTACAATTTCATTAAAAGTATAATAACCACCCATAGACCCTAATTCAAAATCTCTTGATTCATAATCATTGGTTAATCTAGAGGCATAAAACTCTTCAAGATTTTCGTGAATGATTGTATAAGGAATATTATATGTTTCGATTTTTTGTAAATCAGATTCTGAAATAGCAAATTTAATAGAATTATCATCTTCAATGTGGACATGATCTATATCAACATTGAGCAATTGAAGGTTAGATACTAATTGATCATTTACATTTTCTATTTTTATTTCTTTATATATTTCATAAGAAAAAATATGAGAAATAAAGATGATTAATATTAAGAAGTTATTCATTTTATAATTTTCCTTAAAATAATAATAATATATTTACTTATTTATTACTATTTCAAACTAATATATATATATGAATTAGTCAAATAATTTTACATTGTATTACAAATGATAAATTTTGAACAAAATATAACAATTACTCTTAATAATCTTGCTAAAAAGTTCAAGCTTATATATTACTTTTTTAGAATTTTTACTTTTACAGGAGAATGGTGGATGTACATTAGCTATGCTGTAATTACAGTTCTAGTTAATCCTGAAATTGGAAAAGATGCCATTAAATTAAGCTTAGTTGCATACGGACTACATTATCCATCTTATTATGTGATTAAAAATGTAACTAAAAGACAAAGGCCTTTTGAAAAATATAAAGAAATAAAAGCACTAGTGAAACCGCCTGATAAATATAGTTTACCATCAGGACACTCATCTGGAACTATGATTAGTGCTCTAATTATCACATCTTTTTTTGATGGGTTAAACTTTCTACTTTTTTGGCCCATAATTGTAGGTTTATCAAGAGTATTTTTAGGAGTTCATTTTATATCTGATACTATTTTAGGATTAATATTAGGGATTGCAAGTTTCTATATTGCAAACGTAATTATATATTAATGAAAAAAAGAAAAGTTAAGCAAAATTTAAAATTATCAACTATAGAAGGTTGTTTTTGGGCTATTATGTACGGAGGTGGCGAGACCTTTTTATCAGCATGTGCAGTATTTTTACAATTTTCTCCTTTTCAAATTTCTTTTTTGAGTTCTTTCCCTCCTTTTGTTGGATCCTGTTTTCAATTGTTTTCAGCAAGCTTTAAAAATAAGTTTAGAGATATTAAGCAATTTGTTGTTACTATGTCATATCTTCAAGCTCTTTTATGGATTATCTTAATCTATTTACTATTTCATAAACCTAATTATAAATACATTTTAATTTGGAGCTGTTTTTATTGGACAATAGGCACTATCATTCAACCAGTCTGGACTGCCTGGATGGGTTATTTTGTACCTAGAAGAATTCGTGCAAGATATTTTGGGAAAAGAAATAGAATTATTGGATTTATATCATTTTTAGCAACATTAATTTCTGGATATATACTAGATATATTTGATGAAAATATGATTTTTGGTTTTAGCATAATTTTTATGGCAGCCTTCATTGGAAGAACTATTTCTGCATTTTATTTAAATAAAAAATTTAATTATGAAGGAAAACAAACTAAAAATATAATTGAATATGTTTATTCATTTAAAAATTTATTACATGAACAAAATAAAAGTTTTTATTACATACTATTTAGCTCATATATAAATTTTTCTATTATGTTTTTTGGTCCATTATTTTCTATTTATATGCTTAGAACAATGGAGCTTGGTGTGTTTATTTATACTATCAATATGACGTTATGGCAAGTATCAAATTTTTCTAGCTCAAACTATTTTGGTAAACTGTGTGAAAAAATAGGCGATTTTAAGGTTTTGAAGTTATCTACGTATACCATTGTATTTTTGCCTATACTCTGGATTTTACTTTACTATTTAGACAATGAGTTGCAAATACTAGCTACATTTATAGTATCAATATTAGCAGGAATTTGTTTTTCTGCATATACTTTGTCATCATTTAATTTGGTTTATAAAATATCTAAAAAAGATGATGTAATTCACTTTTCTGCATTAAATACTTTTATTCTAGGGTTTGCTATTTTACTAGGTGGTATTTTAGCAGGTTTATTAGTTGAATCAAAATTTGTTTTTAATTTTACTGAAAACTTTAATATGATACCAATTCATTTCTCAATGCTGGTTTCTGTAATTTTAAGATTTCTTTCAATTCCTATCTTAAACAAAATTAAATAGTACTATTTTTTTTGTAGCATATTAAGTGTGTGATTAAACAACTTAATTCCTCTGTGAGTAATTTTTTCTTCCCATTTTTTTTCAAATGGCCTAAAAGCCGCAAGCAAATCCACTTTTGACCAATGATTTATAAAATCTGTTCCACTTAGTTTTCCATAGTGAGCCCATGAACTTTCAGTTCGTAAAGAGCTTATTACACTTATGCCATTTATAGTACCAAATTCTTGAGTTATACTAGTCCAGTTTATCTTAGGAAATCTCAATTCAGTACCTTTTTGCATACCACCTCTAATCTTATATGCTACTCCTGCTTTTGGGTCTAAACTAGCTACTCTATGTCCAAATTTTTGACTTTTTAATTCTATGTATTTTTTATTTGATGGATCTAAATCTACAAGCAACGCATCTTCCCCAGATGGACCTAATCCAGTATGCAAATCTATCCACATGCAATTTGTAGTATTTATTAGCTTTAATTTTAAATACTCAGTGAATTTTTTTGGTCCTTTTTGTAATTTGAACCCACCAAAATGTAATCCTTTTGGAAAATCATATTGACCTTCAGCATATGCTTGCTTAGTTTTGGTTTGACCATTAAGCAATCCATGTAAAAAGAGTTTTAAATTAAATAAATTAAATCTACGTGGTAATTTTTTTGTATTTATTAATTTATCAAGCTTCGAATAATGTGGGTGTGAACCTTCATATTTTTCTTCATCTTGTAAAAAATTTCGATTTAAATCAACATTAGACTCATTTTCTCTTCTCAACCATGACATGCCCCATGGATTCAAAATATGAACAAAAATAAAAGCTGTGTTGTCTGGAATATGTTCTAGATTATTTAAAATATTAAGCTGTATAGCTGAACCAGCAAAACCTTCCACACCATGAATACCAGAAGTTGATATATAAACATTATTCGCATTTTTATCACCAATGTACGCTATATCTATACTTAAATCATTTCCAAATGGATCTTGTTCTTCAATGTCCAAACTTTCCAGTTGAATGTTTAAATTTTTATCCTGGAGAGATTTAATTAAATCTAAAAATTTTACTTTAGCTGATTGATAGTCTTTTGACCAAAAATTTTTAATCATATTTTAGTTCATTTTCATGAATTTTATAATTCCACATCGGTTCACCGTAACTATTAAAAACAGTATATTCCAATAATCTATTATTATGCAAACCGCTAATATTTATTGTTGCAAAATTACGCTGAAAAACTCCACTACCCTTAATTCTATATTTATTTTTTTCATAAATACAAATATCACAAAATCCAGAAGTTAGGGGTGATACTGTAAAATCATATAATGGATATGCTCCAAACCTATCCATCTTTGATACCTCAGAAAAATGCCTGTCACCAGAAATAAAAATAACACCTTCAATTTTTTCTTTACTAATCAAATCTAATATCTTTTTATGTTCCTCTTCCCAATTTATATAATTTTCATAAATTTTTTCTGAATTAAGAAATTGCCCGCCTAATGCAATAACTTTAAATGGAGCTTTACTATTTAAAAGTGCATCTATTAACCATTGAACTTGATCATCACCTAAGATTTCTTTGTAAATATTTTTTCTGTTTTGAGGTGTCCTGAAGTATCGATTATCCATTAGAAAAAAATCTATATCAGACCACTTAAATTGAGTTGTAATACCTTTATTTTCAGTAATACCATATGTTGGATTAGCCCAAAAATTTTTAAATGCTTCTAAAGTAATATCTTTATATATAAAACTTCTATCTGAGTTATTGGGCCCATAATCATGATCATCCCATATAGCATAATGATGTACAGAGCCAAGCAATGGTTGTAGTTCAGATAGTGATCTGTCATGTGTATAACGATGGTAAACACCTGTTCTAGAATCATCAGGTTCTCTAAAATAAACATTATCACCAAGCCATAACATAAAATCAGGATCTTTTTCTAATATAGAAGAATAAATAAAATAATCACCTCCATAACTTTTTCCTGGCCTATCTTTATCTTTTTCATTTGTATAGGCACAACTACCAAATGCAAAGCTGAAATCTGGAGGATTTGTTCTGTATTCCCAGTGTTTTTGTGTTTGAAATTCTAATGTGTAATCGAAATCAATTTTTTTTTCATTGATAACTGGCTGATAATAGTATTCAGTTCCAGAAGTAACTTTATCTGCAATTAAAGTTGCAGTATAACCTGTCTTTTTTTCAGTTTTAAGATTTTCAGTTTCTAAAATTAAACTTGGATTTTTTTTATCCCAGTATAAAAATTTTACATCACTCTCATTAGTGGTTTGAATCCATAATGCAACTTCCATTTTACTTGAATAACCAACCATAGGTCCTGCATTGATAAAACTTTTATTTGGAGTTACTAAAGAAATTAAAATTAGAAAAAATAAAATATTCATCGATTTAAAATCATCTCAATTAAAATAACAATATCTAAAATATTAGTTGTTGAATCTGAATTTAAATCTGAACATGGGTTTTCAATTGGAGATAAAATAGTGTTTACCAATATTACTACATCCAATACATTTAGCACATTATCTTCATTTATATCACCAACATAAAGACATTGGTTTTCTAAACCCAAATATATATCTTCATCACCAGGCTGATACTCTAAATATTCAATGGGTATAAAAAACATTTCATCATTTGTTCCATCACCAGGATAAACCCATTGTGGAGGGTTATTTGGATTATCAGGATTATTTATAGTATTATCATAAGTGCATGTAGCAGTCAGTGTAGAACCACCTGGTATCTTTAGTAAGTATTCTGGATAATAAAAACTTTGCCAATCAAAATCCCAATCAGGAATTTTTATAATTGGAATGGTATCATTTTGAATTGTCGTTGCATATATTTCCCATGATTGACCCAATAAATGACAGTGAGGTAAAATATTGACCATACTTATATCATTTTCAATATCTAAATTTCTAGTAATTGTTGTAACTTGGTTTGGTGGTAATGCAAATTCCCAAAAATCAAAAATAAATTGATTAATTTCTCTTTCTATATTCTCTTCTTTATAAAATAAATTTATGGAAGATAAATCTTCTTGATCTGTTAATAATGGTGCATAATGAACTTGAACTAAAATATCTGAATTTTGAGGAATTGTTCTTCCAATAGTTTCTGGATACTCAACAGATGATAAACCAGGTGCATACCCACCAATTAAATCAGTTGTAGCACTTAAATTAAATCCACCATAGCACTCATATCCATATTGATTATCTAAATTTTCTAAATGATCTGCTGCTCCATGTGGTACATAAGTGATAATTGCGTGATGAACAGCTTCTCTATTTCCAGGTCTAAACTCAATAGCAGAAAGTTCAATTTCTTCATCGTTTTCAAGAGAAAAAACAAAACATCTATAATCATCTTCATAATTTCCTTCAACAAAATGAGACTCTTCCATTTCAAAAGTTAAGTCAGGCTCTCCTAATGAAGATCCATCCGGAAATTCTGGCATTGGATATTCTAAATCAGGATTACCCTGTGTAGCACCATTATCAATCCAGCTAATAATCAAGTCAATTTCATTGTCTTCTAAATACCTTTCATCTAAAAGAGTACTAAATTCACGATCTGGTGGCCATGGTGGCATCGATGGATTTCCATGTCGTAAATCATCATCTCCACCAATAACATATGCTATTAAGGATCTATTATTATATACATCTTGATAGTTCTCTAATGGAAGAAACGCACCTATTTCATTTGGTCTGTGACAAGTTGTACAATTATTATAAATGATGGAAGAAATATCTTCACTAAAGTTAATGCCATTCAAAAATCCAATTAATATATATATTATAAAATTTTTCATTTTTTAATCTAAAATCATATTAATTAATATTACAACATCAAGCACATCTACTAAACCATCGCTATTTAAATCAGCTATGAGATTAAAATTATCATTTAAAATATCATTAATTAATAAAATGACATCTTGAATGTTAACCATATTATCACCATTAATATCTCCTAATATATTTTCTAATGTAAAATTATGCCATCCTGCAGTAGGGTGTTGCGCAATATTGCCATTATTATTTTGAGCTTTGATATAATATTCAATTTCTTCATTCACATTAACTTGAGGAAATTGACCTGAATAAATTGTACTATTATTTATTGAACTAATAAAGTCTAAATCAAAATCTAAATATGGACCATCATTATTACTATATTTCCAATAAACAATAACACTTTCCATTTCAGAGTTATTATTACCATAATCAATAATTTCAACCTCAATATCAATGTTGTTTGTAAAAAGTTCATTAGTTCTTATTGATTTATGTGAAAGATGAATCATATCCTGATTAAATATACCTTTTGTTCTACAGTGAAGAGCATCTTCTGCATACCATGGGTCAAAATTTGCTTCTTCAAATCCAATTATTTCATACCCAGGCATAGCATCCCTAAAAGTTTGAATAGCTAAATCATCTTCTGGTAAACCATACTTTGGTACCAACACCTTATTATTTAAAATTAGTGAGTTTGTATAGGCAGCTACTGGATTATTTTCCCACGGGCCTCCAGGAACCTCTGGACAAAATATTCTTTTGATTTCAAAAGGTCGATCATAAAATGTATTCAAACTATAAAATGACTCTGCAAAATCTTCAATACAATCATACTCTGGACTTGATTCGGAGACTTGCTTTATAATAATAGTTTCAGGCCCCACTAGTTTAGCCATACAATCAATATGTTGAATACTTATTTCATTAGGATTATCTAAAATATGGTAATCTGATAAAAATAATTCCTGATTCATAATTTCTTTAAAAATATTATTTTCTATTTCATTTTCATTAGTCATTAGTTGTGTAGAAAATGCCATTCCGTAACCATCTGTCATAAAATTTCCGCCAGTCCAATACAGATCTAAATCTTTAATATCCCATCCTAATTGATTTGCAAAATCAATATTAGTATCATCATCTTCATCCCAAGCTCTAGATGTGTTATCAATTGTTCTTGAATTATTATTATTTCTATTTAAAATTACTAAATTGTCATCACAATATCCATTTGGATCTATAATTTGACCTCCACAATCACCACAATCATAACTATACTCATCACACATAAAATCTAAACCCCAATTGCCATTATCACAATAGCCATCACCAAGCCAATCAATAATTTGACCATCACCATTAAAATCTTCACATTGATCATTATTAATATAACAATCATAACCTTCCTCTGGATATGCAGGTTGATTATTACAAAATTCAGTGCCTGAACAATCAGTCAGCACCATATCCTCATCACACTCTTGTTCTTCAAGTTCACATCCATAATTTTCAGGGTACCCATTAAATTTTTGATTAATAACTTTCCAAGAATCAATACCTAATAAAAATTCTGGACCATGATCTCTAGTCCAATGACTATATGTATCTGTGAATATAAATTCTATATTTAGCATATTAACACCTGATTGATTAAATGAAAGTGTTGCAGCACTTTGTTGAAAACCATTTTCAACTAAGACATAAACTATATCATCACTTGCCAGTTCAACTACTAAATCGGAAGGAATTCCAAGTGGCCATCGTATCATGATTCCAATAGCTGACTCCCATTCTGCAACAACTCTATTTTCAGGTATTTGAGAAAGATTTATCGATAATAAAATTATGTAAAATAAAATTGATTTCATATATTATAGTATGAAACATATAATTCTATTCCTAATATTTATTTCATTCAATTTATATCCTCAATGAGCACTCTGAGCTAATCCTTCTTTGCCAGTTGGCAATGCAGATAATGGTGTAGGTTTATGGGCTGGGCAGTTGATGATTTCAGGAAACTACAACTATCAATATATTGATTGGCAACATGCAGCCATTGGAAATGAGGATTTTGAACATGTTGGTAATTTAGTAACAAATGTGATTACGCCTACCTTAACAATAGGTTTAACAAATTATGTTAATTTAAGCTATCAACAAACTTTAGGTATTAGAAATATGGATTGGATGACTGAAGAAGAAAGTGCGCATCATCGTGATGAACACTCGTTAAAAGACTTTTTAAATGCTAATGGTAGTATTTTAGGTGATGCAACATTTAATCTAAAATATTTACTAACAAATACTGGTAATACTTCTGGCACACGAATATTTTTAGGTGCTGGAATAATCGTTCCCTCAAATAGTGTTTTAACTTCTGATCCATTTTTAGAAAATGAAGATGGTTCATATTCTGATCATAGACATTTTTCTTTGAGTGATGGATGTTATAAAACAAACTTTGAGATACAGTATTATATAAAAAACATGACAAAAAAAAGATATATTCCAACATTTTATGGTTTTACGCTTAATTATAAAAATCCTATCAATGATAGTAAATATGGATATAAAGCTAGTACAACTCTAGTTGGAGTAAGCTCAATACTTTTTGCAACAAAATTGAAAAAAACATGGCAACCAAAAGGATTAAGTATTGGATTGGCATTTATTAAAACATCACACGCTTTTTGGAATGGTGAAATAGCACCTAACACAAAATCTGAATTTTATATGCCTACAGTTGGTTTAATCTTTAGTGAAAAAGATAAAGGCAGTTTAAGCATTAATTTAAAATATGTTAAAGATAATTCTCTTATACCAGAGAATGCTCCAGATGCTGAAATAGAATCTTATGAAGTATCTATTGGCTATCGAAAAACTCTAAAATACTTTATACCTTGGATTAATCCTTAGAGTGCCAATAGGCAAGACCTAAAAAAATAAATTGAATTGGAAGTCTTACCCATGAAGCTGCAAATGCACTAATTCCAATTAATTCTTGTGGTTGTTGATAAAATGCTAAATATAAATTAGCTGGGTAAACTGCTATTAACAATAAAATCAACCCATAAGCAGAAATTTTCCTAAGCATTGGCATCATAAGCATTATACCAAAAGTAATTTCAAAATAACCACTTAGATAAACTAATATTAAATTAAATTTTGATAAAATTGGAGGTATAATATGGGTAAACCAGATTGGATCTGTAAAGTGTTTCATGCCAACATTAATATAAAATATTGACATGATTAAAATGCTGATATATTTAAAATACATCAGCATTTTAACTGCAATATATAATGTTATTTAAACTTAATCTGTGTAGTAAGTTCAATTTTAGATCTTGAATAATCTTCATCAAAGTTTTCGTTACCAGCATTGCTACCAGTTTGTAATCTAAATGTTGGTGTCATAGTTACTTCACCCATATCACCTTTGTAACATGTGTGCGTATAAGAAAGCCATATATATGATACATTATCATCATCTTTACTTGCCATATCATAAAAGAATTTTAATTTTCCATCATTAATCGATCGTGATAATGAAAATCTCATGTGATCTGCTTCATAATAACCTTGATCACCCTCTTCACCATTAGTTGACATATAATATGACATTCCAGAATCAAACCCTGCAATATTTGGAAGTAAAACATCTCCACCAAATGTTGTTGGAAAAATATCATCTTCAGTTCCACCAAAAGAAGTTAAAAATCTAGGCGTTATAGATGCTGAACCAAAAGTAAAGCTTGCATCCATCCCCAAAGTAAAATCATCACAATCATCAATAGGATCACCTTCTATAAACTCTTCTCTTTCAACCACATTATTATCCACTGATAAAAACCAATTTAACTTATATCCTGAAATACTTTTATAACCAGAAAATCCAAGAGTTGAACTATTACTAAGTAATACAAATGGGATGTCAACAAGTTTATTAGAATAAAAATGAAGATCAAGTGAAGGATTATACTTTAAAGGAAAAGCACCTGCCCAAAAACCCCAGTCATCTTTCATTTGACCAAAGTAAAGCTCCATAAATGAAATTGTTGGTCTATAAGAAGTTAATATGCCTGGCTCACTTCCTGAGTCTCCAAATTTTGTCATTCCAGCAACATTAAGTGCTCCTAGCTTTGAACTGAAAAACCAACCATCACCTATATCAGCTTTAATATTAATTCTAGCTCTATACATGTAATATAAATCAGATGTTGAAGAACCATCTCCATTTTCTTTTATATCATACCTTGGCCTAAATCTTGCATCACCACTAAACTGTATTTCGCACATTAAAAATGATAAAGCAACCATACTTAATAATATTTTTTTCATTTGTTTTCTCTCCTTAATTAAATGTTTTTAAAGCTGAAAGCCTTACTAATAGAAGTCCCCTCAGAAAGAGGATATATAAAGAAATTTACATGTTTATCATAATTTTTTAGCTCTAAATCTCTTCCAGTTGTAAATTCAACTCTATCTTTGTTTAATGTACCAAAATAGTATGCAGCTTTTTCTGGATCTTTATCTGCTTCAGAAATATCAACTGGATACCATCCTTGTCCATCAACATAATAATCAGCCCAGCAATGATAACCACCAACTTTACCTTCTGTGCCACTTTTTGGAACATTAAATCCCATATGAAACCTTGCTGGAACATCCATAGTCCTCGACAATGACATAAAATAAGAATGGTAATCAGTACAATTTCCAACTCCTATATCGCAAGCATATGTAGCATTTCCATTACCATATGCATAGCTTTCTTTTTTATTTTGTTTTTCTACCAACATATCTTGTGGTACTTTTAATCTACCATAAGTAATATCTTTTGGCAACCATTCCTTACCAGTATTTTTATTAACTCCACCACTTATATATTTATAATTTGGGTTTTCTTTATCATCTGTTGGTTTTCCATAATGCATGCCATTAAGCACATAGTAATACACAGCTTCCATATCAGAACCTGTCAAATTATTTTCATCAATAATATCTTGAAAAATATTTCCTTCAGGTACTGTTAAATTATCTGTTCCTTTATCATAATTATCTGGATTAAGATTAGCATAATCAATTTCACTATGCTCATATCGTTTAATATCTGCTTGATAAGTTAATGTCATAGAACTTGATAGACCTTCATCACTGAAACAATAATAATAATGATTTAAATGAACCTGTTCAATTAGTTTTTGACATGTAAGCTGTCCACTATCTAGTTTTTCATTTGATACGTCTTGTGTTTCACTAGTTTTTGCTATAGGAAACCACAATTCAACTTTTTGGTTAGAAGGCTCTAAACTTACTTGATAAGTAAATTCAAAAGATCTTGATTCAGCCAAAGAATGATTATTTTTAGTACATGAAACTATAAATAGTAATATTGATATATATGTAAATGTTTGAAAATACATCACAGAAACTCCTTTTTGATAATAAATTAATTCAACTAGCTTGCTATCCAGCCCGGGAAGCACTAATCAATTCAAGTAAATGAAGTTTTAAATATGTAAATCATAATGATAATTTAATAAAAATTATGTAAGAATTAGATTAATTAATGTAACAACATCTAAAACATTAATCAAATTATCAGAATTAACATCAGCATTAGATGTTTCATCTGCATTTCCTAAAATAATGCTAACTAAAATAACAACATCAAGTACATTGATTGTATCATCTAAATTAATATCACCAAGCAATTGATTTTTATACAAATCAATCGAATAAATTTTCTTATCATATTGATGAAACTTAGGCTCTATTTCAAAATAAAGATTTGATAAATCAGAATTAAAATCAGCACTAAAACTAAATTCTTGACTTGAATATGGCTCTATAATAATTTCTTGATTCTCAACCATTTCAAACCAATCTTGAGTATCTCTTAAACTAAAAATATATATTTGTTCATAACCAGATTTATTATAGACAGTAAAATCTAAATTATTATTTGATAAGTAAATTCCCTGGTTTAAATCTTCTGATTGAAAATTATCAAATTTTACAAAATGTGCATTTGGATGTATAGAAGGAATACGAAAAGATCTATAATTACCACCTGGATCCTCCTGACTATTGGTAATATTATATGCTGCATACCATATGATATTTTGATTTGGTGTAACTTCTAGAACATGACCTCCAGCACCAACAGTATTAATTAATTTATTTCCATTTGATAGGGTTTGAACACTACCCATCCACGGACCAAATAAATCCCATTGTTCAGTATCCCAATGTGGTAATGTATATTCCCAAATCATTTCACAATAACTATTATCAATAACTTTAAATTCTAAAGCACGACTAGTTGCATCTTGACCAAATAAACCACTAAGATTTCCATTATCAAATAATGTAAGATTTCCATTGTCCAACAAATGAACATTATGTTGCCAAGTAAACCCTAATTCTGTACAAATATGCTCATCACCAGTATTATAACCAGATGGCATACCAATCATCCAAATAATCTCACCAGATGGATAATCAATTTTAGTAATTCTTGATAAATGTCTAGCAGAAAAATATATAGCACTTTCCTGTTCATCAAAATAAAATGCATTAGAATGCATCCAGTCAAATTGACCATCAAAATATGCATTCCACCATGTTCCACCATAGATATCAAAATCATTCATTGAAAAATGATCAAATGGATTCCAGCGCCATATCTCATTACCATCTTGATCCCATTCAACAATTGCTTGTCCAAACCAAGGATATTCATTTGTTACTCCATCAGCCTCATACCCTAAACCTCTATAGAGGTTTGTCCAATCTCCCAAAGGTATTGGACCTTGTTGATACTCTTGTGCAAATCCCATATAATTTCCATTTGGAATAGCTTTAACTTCATGAACATCAATATACTCATCATCAGGACCTGTCCATTGATAATTATTATCATAATTAATTACAGAACCTGTATATATAGGAAAATCATTGAAGCTACATCCAGAAATTTGACCATACTCATTTATATGATTCATAATAAAGTTTTTATTATGATCATTCCATATTTGTCTTCCATCTTTATCAAAAACTACACTTCTATTATCATTTGATAAATCACCCATAATTGTTAAGCCTTCATTATAAGCATCATCATCGATTATAGAAGTTTGAATGTTTCCTGTATTATTTCTATTTCTAATTCTAAAAGTATAAGTATCAATCCAATCACCATATGCACCATCATTATAAATTGGTCTAACTCGCCAATAATAACGTTGATTCCAATCTATATTTGAATCTTTACATATGTATACTAAATCAGGAGTATCTAAATCTATAATTAAATTAGAAAACTGTAAATCCGATGAAATTTGAATTTTGTATGCAATCGCATCAGGTTCTTGTTCCCATTCAAATAAAACATGCACGTATGAAATAAACTGATCGTTGGAAGGTTTCATCATACCAGAGATAGCAAATGATGATATAAAAATAATATTTAATAATAAAGATAATTGGGTTTTCATATTATGTCCTAAATAATAATTAATTTTCAAAAGTAAAAATAATTAATTTTATGCAAATTATAATGTTAAAAAATGTAATTATAACTTTCGGGTATTGATTTCTTCAACTACTGAACTAATAAAATTATCAATCTTGAAAGTACCTTGATTACCAGAAAATTTACGTCTTACTGATAAAGTTTGAGCCTCTACTTCTTTCTCTCCAATAATAATCATTATAGGTATCTTACTAAGTTCGGCATTTCTTATTTTTGCACCCATTTTTTCATTTCTCAAATCGATGTTAACTCTGATTTTTTCATCCCTTAGTTTATCGTATACTGATTGAGCATAATCATTAAATTTATTTGAAATTGGAATAATAGCCATTTGAACTGGAGCTAACCATAATGGAAAGTTTCCAGCAAAGTGTTCAATTAAGAACCCAATAAATCGTTCATGTGTTCCAAGAGGGGCACGATGAATACATAAAGGTGTTTTATCTTCATTTTTACTATCGATATAAGTCAAATTAAATTTAGAAGGAACAGCAAAATCTACCTGATTTGTAGCTAAGGTAAATTCTCTACCTATTGCACTCCATACCTGCACATCAATTTTAGGACCATAAAATGCTGCCTCTCCTGGTATTTCAATAAAATTTAATTTACCATCTTCTAATGATTGTCTGACCATATTTTCAGTTTTTATCCATAAATCTGGCTCGTCAACATATTTTTCTCCAAGCTTGCTAGGATCATGCAGACTTAATCTCATTTCATATTTTTCAATACCAAAAATTTCAAAATATTTTAAATACATTTGACAGACTTCTAAAAACTCTTGTTTAAATTGTTCTTCTGTACAATAAATATGAGCGTCATTCATTTGCATACTTCTAACTCTCATAAGTCCAAATAATTGACCAGATTTTTCATATCTATAGCAAGTTCCATATTCAGCTAATCTTACAGGAAGCTCTTTGTAAGTTCTTGGAGAGCTTGCATATATTTTATGATGATGTGGACAATTCATAGGTTTTAGATAATATTTATTTCCATCAATATCCATTGCTGGAAACATACTATCCTCATAGTGTGATAGATGTCCTGATTTTTCATAGAGAGAACCTTTAGTTATATGGGGTGTTTTAACTCTGTCATAACCAGCTGCATCTTCTGTTTCTTTTGCTAGTCTTTCAATCTCTTCTATAATTACTGAACCATTAGGAAGCCATAATGGAAGCCCAGGTCCTACTTCATCATCAAAAGTAAAAATTTTCATTTGCTTACCTATTTTTCGATGATCTCTTTTTTCAGCTTCTTTCAACATTTCTAAATATTGATTTAATTCTTTATCATTCCTCCAACAAGTTCCATATATTCTGGTAAGCATCTCATTATTTTCATCACCCCTCCAATATGCACCAGATACTTTCATTAATTTAAACGATTTACCAATATGTTTTGTTGTCGGTAAATGAGGCCCTCTACATAGATCCAGCCATTCTCCTTGTTTATAGATAGTAATTTCTTCATCCATTGGAAGGTCATTAATAATTTCAGCTTTGTAATCTTCACCAATTTCTTTAAAGTAGTTAATTGCATCAACTCTATCCCATACTTCTCTTTCAAATTCAGTGCCCTTAGTGATAATTTCCTTCATTTTATTTTCAATTTTTACTAAATCTTCAGATAAAAATGGCTTTTTAAATGAAAAGTCATAATAAAAGCCATTATCTATAGCTGGGCCTATAGTAACTTGAGTGCCAGGATAAAGAACCTGTACTGCTTCTGCCATAACATGGGCACAATCATGTCTTATTATTTCAAGTGCGATATCGGCATCTTTTTTAAATATTTTAAGATCAGAATCTTCAATTATTGGGAAAGACATATCTTTTATATTACCATTTATCTCTACTACAATTGCCTGTTTAGCAAGACCACTTGAGATACCTTCTGCAATTTGCATTCCTGTAACGCCTTGCGGTTTTTCAAGAACACTTCCATCTGGTAAGGTTATTTTTATATTTTTTTTGCTCATCTATACACTTCTCCAAATAGTTCCATCTGGAGTGTCTTCAATTTCTATTCCTAAATTAGTTAACTTATCTCTGATATCATCAGCTGTTTTAAAATCTTTATTTTTTCTAGCAATATTTCTTTGATCAATTAAATCTTCAATATGTTTACTATCTAAATTATCTTGTATTTGTCCTATACCCAACCATTTTTTTGGAGAATGTTGTAAAATACCTAAAACATTAGCTGACGCTAAAAGCATTGTTTTATATTTAACCTTATCATTTAAATTTTCAGCCAAAGATAACTTTTTAGATATATTGTTTACTTCAGCAATCGCTTTGGAAGTATTTAAATCATCACATAAAGCATCTAATACTTCTTTAGGACACTTACTTATATCATTTTCTTTGACTTCAATATCTAAAACTTTATTTAAAATTCTATAAAATTTATCTAAAGTATTTTTAGATTGATTAATTGTATCATTTGTCCAATTTATGGATTGTCTATAATGTCCTGAGAGAAGTGCTAAACGTAAAATTTCACCATCAAAATTTTTAAGATAATCTCTTATGTAAAAAATATTTCCAAGTGATTTGGACATTTTTTCACCATCAATATTTAACATTGCATTATGAAGCCAATATTTTGCAAATATGGTGGGATCATTATTTTTATTATGTGCACCACAACTTTGAGCTATTTCATTTTCATGGTGTGGAAATATCAAATCCATTCCACCTCCATGAATATCAAATGGTAATCCTAAACTTTCTTCAGCCATTGTTGAGCATTCAAGGTGCCAACCTGGCCTTCCATATCCCCATGGAGAATCCCATCCAGGTTGATTGTCAGTACTTGGTTTCCATAAAACAAAATCACCCGCATTTTTTTTGTAAGATGCAACCTCTACCCTACTACCTGCTAACTGTTCTTCAATATTTCTTCCTGAAAGTTTACCATATGCATCATATTTGGTAACATCAAATAACACATGGTCATCACTAGCGTATGCAGTATCATTATCAATCATTTTTTGAACTAATTCAATCATTTGCTCTATAAAATCTGTTGCATGAGGTTGAATATCAGGCTTTATTACTCCTAATGATTTCATATCCTCATTATAAATTTGTTCATATTTTGAAGTTATTTTATCAATTGGTTCTCCAGTTTCAAGGGAAGCATTTATAATTTTATCATCTATATCTGTGATATTTGATACATATGTAACTTTTGGATAGATTTGCCTTAAAGTTCTAACTAACAAATCACTAACAACTGCAGGTCTAGCATTTCCTATATGAGCATAATTATATACAGTGGGTCCACATGTATACATTCTAACATGTTTAGAATCTACAGGATTGAAAGCTTCTTTCTTTCTAGTTAAAGTATTATGAATAAATAATTGTGAATTAATGATGATTTTCCTAATAATTATTTTTCAACATTGTCAGTATTGATAAGTGATAAAAATTTATTCCAATGTTTATCTTCTCTAAATTTACCACCTGATTCAACAGTTATAGTGCTGCTTGTAATATCCTTTATTCCTCTAGATGAAACACAAAGATGATCTGCATCAATAATCAGACCAATATCTTCTGTTTGTAAAGCTGATTTTAATTCATTTATAACCTGTACAGTCATTCGTTCTTGAACTTGAGGTCTTTTTGCATAATAATTAACAATTCTATGCATTTTAGATAACCCAATAACATTTCCTGAAGAAATATAACCTATGTGAGCTTTGCCAATAATAGGAACAAAATGATGTTCACAATTTGAATAAAATGTAATATTTTTTTCAACTATCATGTCATGATAATCATATTTATTTTCAAAAAGTGATACAGAAGGTTTATTTTTGGGATTTAAACCTGAAAACATTTCATTTACATACATTTTAGCAACTCTATATGGTGTGCCCTTTAAGCTGTCATCATTTAAATCTAAACCCAGAATTTTCATAATTTCTCTAAAATGCTTTTCAATTTTATCTATTTTTTCATCATCACTTAAATCAAACGCATTATCAACAATAGGCGTATCAATATTAGATAAAAAGTGGCTTTCACCTTCCTCTTCAATCTTTTTTCTAACCGAATCTAGTATCTCAATATCATGTTCAAAACTTTTATCCATTAACAAACCTTATTATTTATTATTATATTTGTAGTGTAAAATATATTGAAGTTAAATTAAAATTACGATAGAAAAATGGAATATTTAGATAAAAATAATAAAGATTTATTAACAAGAATAACTACCTATTGTAAGTTTTTAGTATTCTTTTTGGGCTATTTTATAATTGCTTATTTTATTGAATCAATACCTTGCCCAAAATGGATCTCTAAAATAGATGATAATATTCCATTTATATGGTGGATGATTATTCCTTACTACTATTACTATATAATATTATTATTTCCTCCTTTTTTGATTAAAGATTTATTTAAAATTAAACAACTAACTAGATCCCTTATTGAAACATCTATTTTTTGTTATATAGTTTATATACTGTGGCCAATAAGTTCTTCTGAGGTATTAAATAATGTTAGTCAAAATCCACTATATTTTCTTCATAATTTTATAACATTTGATTTTTTACATCAAAATGCTTTTCCTTCAATGCATGTTTCAATAACTGCAACTATTGGGTTTGCTATCATTCATGAAAATAGAAATTTAAAATACCAAATGATTCTAAGTATTATTCTAATATTTCTTGCTACTTTTTTAATTAAGCAGCACTATTTAATAGATTCTATCGCAGGTTTAATTTTAGGGTATGCAGGATTTTTAAGATATAAAAAATTAATTAAAATTTAATTCCATTTAAGGTTGCTATAATTGTTCTTTTAGTTGGGATATTTCTGTGTTCACATAAATATATACCCTGCCATGTACCTAAATTTAATTTTCCATTGGTTACAGGTATTGTAATATTGCTACCTATCATAGTTGATTTAATATGCGCTGGCATATCATCTAAACCTTCATAAGTATGAGTATAATTATTATTTTCAGGAACTGTTCTATTAAAAAAAGTTTCTAAATCATCTCTAACTGTTGGATCAGCATTTTCATTTACTGTTAAAGATGCTGATGTATGTTTAATGTGTAAATGTAATGTTCCTATTTTAATATTTTCTAATTCTAATAGATTTTTATAAATTTGTTCTGTTATAAGCATAAAACCTCTTTTAGGGGCAATAATATCAATATTTTTTTGAAACCAAATCATTAAATTTCTTTCGTGTATTCCAAACTACTTGGAACAGGGTTGAATCCCAAGGTCATATTAATTTTATACATTGGATTATTTTCTTCGTTATCGGTTCTTACCTCTTTTATTCCTTTTTGAAGAAGACTATCGATAGCCTTTATTTTAAGAGCAGTTGCAATACCCTTTCGCCTATATTCTTTTAACACGCCCAAACCCTCAGTATAGGCTTTATGAGGTTCAGATTTTGGAAAAGCCTCCAAACTAGTAGAGCCGATATATTTATCTTTCTTTACCGCAACAATCTCAACTCCATAATAATTTTTTTCGAAATCTTTTTGTATTTCCATAAATCTTTCAAAAGGCAATCTTGTATGATCTATACCATCTGGAATAGGAAAATCTTTTGTATAAGTCCAGTTCAATTCTTCTAATTTTTGATAGTGGCTGGGGAAATTAAGCATTTCTTCTTTCGAATCATAAAATTGTATACCCTCCGATTCTAATTTTTGAATGAGCGATTTATATTTATCTATATCAACATTTTTAATATGACAAGAATATTCACGATTTGTCTGAGTTAATTTAAATCCGTTATCAATTAAAAAAATTTTATGGTTATGATAATTTGGGTGATCATAAATACCTGTAAAGAGTTTGTTAGCATTAAATACTTTGATTTTCTCCAAAAGTTTATTGAATAATAAGGATCTAAAACCTTTATTGTTGAAGTTTGGGTTAAGGTTTAAAGTATAAAAACAAATTCGCTCATTAGTGACTCCTCTACCTTGCGAATAGTAAACAACTCCAATCAGCTTATCGTCGCAATAAAGCATAATCCTATCTCTGATGATGCTTTTGTCTCGGATTTTCCAATCATGTTTATCTTCATCTGGGTGGGAAATTGAGTCATGGTTGACAAGATTGTCTATCCTAGCTAATTCATTAAATTCATGATCTGAAGCAGTAAAATTTCTAATTTCAATCATAGGATTATCCTTTCAAATAATTGAAACAAAATAATCAGATGTAATATCTTTTATATTAATCTAATCTTTATCAGTAGAATCTATTGAATCTTTGATATCATTTTTTGCATCTTTGAATTCCTTAAGTCCTTTGCCAAGTCCTTTGGCAAATTCAGGGATTCTTTTTGCTCCAAATAATACAAGAACAACTAAAACAATTACGACAACTTCTGTCGTACCAAGCATAGCTAAATGCATACATACCCCTTACAAAATACAATATAATATAAAATATTTTTTAAAACTATTTAGATTTTTCTTAGGGAATAAAAACCAGGTGTGAAACTAAAAAACTATTTAGGAACTACATTCTTAGCGACTGGACCTTTTTCTCCATCGCCAACTTCATACTCTACGTCTTGTCCATCTTTTAAGGTTTTATAACCTTCCATTACAATGCTACTCATATGAACAAAAAGATCTTTACTATCTCCACCTTCTGCAGGGGAAATAAAACCATAACCTTTTTGATTATTAAACCATTTTACTGTACCTTTAAGTGTATCAGCCATCAGTTGTCTTCCTTTCTATTTCGATTATAACAACTTCTCAATTTACATTTAGATTATTTGTAATTCAAAATAATTTTTTTTATGAATTATTTTTACATGCTTTAGCGGTATCTTTACAACATTTACCCTCTACCATAGCAGAGCTACAGTTAGCAGCACTATCACTATCACATGATTTACTACAATTATCAGAACAACATGTTAAGCTTATTACACCATATGTAAATACGGCTAAAAATGCATATTTCCATACTAGGTTTAATTTATCTTTTAAATCCATTATATCTCCTCAAAAGCTAATTTAAAATTATATTAATTAAATTAATTACATCTAAAACATTTAAAATATTATCACCATTTAAATCTGCTGCATCATTATATTGTTGTGATAAAATTAAATTTACTAATAAAATTACATCTAAAACATTTAATACGTTATCATTATTTAAATCTCCTTCATTTGAAGTCAATTTATAAATTCTTTGATTACCACAGAAAAAAAGCTCATTATATTGATCAACACCAAATGAAGTAATATTAATATCTGTTCTTATAATCTCTTCATTTAAATACGAGTTTTCATTTGAAGATAAAGCCCATATATCACCTGTACACCAATCTCCATAAATATATTTTCCTCTTAAACTCCAAATTGAATTTCCACGGTAAACATAACCACCAGTAACTGAACAAACACCATCTACATACAGCTCATATTCCCAAACCGGCAACTCATAGTTACTAGGATTACAATCTGAACCTGGTGGATAACAATGAGAGGCCTCCATTTTATTCCACCCGTAATTAAGACCAGGATATATAATATCTATTTCTTCCCATGCATTTTGACCAACATCAGCAGCCCATAACAAATTTGTTTCTGGATCAAAGCTAAATCTCCAAACATTTCTTAATCCATAAGCATAAATTTCTGGTCTTGCATCATTATTATTAATAAATGGATTATCTAAAGGAATGCTATAGTTTAACTCATCAGAACTATTATCAACATCGATTCGAATAATAGTGCTGAGCAATGTTGATAGATTTTGTCCGTTTTCTAATGGATCTCCACCAGAACCACCATCACCAAAACTAATATATAAATAACCGTCACTACCAAATTCCATTTGTCCGCCATTATGATTATTATATGGTTGGTTAACTTCTAAAATAACCGTTGAAGAAAAATAATCTGCTTCATTAGGATTATCGGTATCAACAGAATATCTTGCTATGACATTACGCTTTGGACCATAATCTGTATAATTAACATAAAAATAACCATTTTCTTCATAATTAGGATGAAAAGCTAAACCTAGTAATCCTTCTTCTGTATAACCACCATCTTGATCCACTATTGATCTAATATCTAGAAAGGTATCTGCAGAATTAACATTAGAATCATTATTAAAGACTTTTATTCTTCCTTGTTGTTCTACAACAAAAATTCTATTAGAGCCATCACCAGAGTGATGAATTCCAACTGGATCAACAAAAGTTAAATTCGGAAATGCATTTTCAAATTGGTATTCAGAAAATATAAATGAAAGAAATATATAAACGATTAATGAGATTTTAATTTTTTTACCCTTTAAATTATTAACTACAAATTAATATGAACTAAACTTAAAAAAAATAAAATTCTAATGATATTATAACAAATGTTAATTAAATTTTGTGATTGCAATTGGTTTGCATTTACTAAAAAGGAGAAAAAATGTATAAAAAGTTAATATTAATGATGACATTAATGTTAAGCTTCAATCTTGCTCAAGATTTTGAAATGCCAGGTTTAGGAGTTTACGTTGGTGGAATTTATGGAACTGCATCAGGTGATGCTGTAGATGACCTAGAAGATTTAGGATATAATATTTCTGGTCCTATGCTTGGAGCTTCTTATGCGACTATGCTTGGCAACTTTCCTGTATTTATGGGTGCTGGTCTAGGTGCTAGAAGTTTTGGTTATGTAGGAGACGAAGATATATCTGTTTGTTTTCAATATTTTGATGTATGGGCTACAATGCCTTACCCAATCAATGATAAAATGAATCTTTATGGAGGTGTATTATTAGGTATGCCATTAAGCGGTACAGTAACACATGGTGATGAAGATCCAGAAGATATCGAAGATGATGGATTACCTAATGGTATGGATATGGGTTTAGTATTTGGTCTAGGTTATGCATTACCTGTGATGGATGGTGCACTAGCACTTAACTTAGGATATGCTCTAGGTTTAGCTGAGCTTGAAAGTGATGCAGGCGGTTCTGATGCTACATGGTCTCATAGCGGCTTTTTCATGTCATTAAATTATGATATTCCAGGAATGTAAAATTTTACATTTAAAGTAAAAAAAAGCCCCATATAAATGGGGCTTTTTTTTTAATCAAAATTGATCAATATGTCTCCTAATAATCTAATATAATGTTTAATATCAAGCTAATATCAAGTATATTTATTCCACCATCACCATTTATATCAGCTTCGTTTTGATTGCTTATCAGATCTAAAATCATATTAATTGTTAAAATAAGATCTTCAACATTTACTCTATCGTCATCATTAATATCACCAATCAAATTAGTAGACTCAATTAAATTCAATACCATTTGTTTTTGACTATACTCATGATTTTCTGGGTAAATATCAATTCTCACTTCTGTTTCGCCGTTTATTTGATTAGGTGTAAATGATAAATTTCTACTTTCATAAGCATCAAGTACTATCGTTCCATCTAAATCATCAAACCAGTCATTTTCAGGATTTCTAAAACTATAAAAGTAAGTATTTGTATAGCCACTATGATTTGTTAGATTAAACTCTAAATTAGAATCATATAGTTCTACAACATTACCAGTTATATCTTGAGTTAGACCATTTACAGTTAAACTAAAAGCATCTGGGTACATTGATGGAATTTTATATGCTCTATATATTGAGGAAGTTGGGTCTGATGCTTCAGCCATCCATAGTATTTCTCTATTTTGATTTAATTCTAAAATACTACAATCTTCAAACCCACCTTGAGTATAAATTAAATAATTGTCATTATCTAATAATTGTACACTTCCAGTTCCATGGCCATATAAATTTTCTGGTAATTCATACTGCCAAGAAGTTTCACATGTCAAATCATCGTTAACTTTAATTTTTCTTATCCTAGTTGTTCTATACTCATCACCTAGCAATTCATCACTTAAATTTCCATTATCAAAAAATAATAAATCGCCATCTTCTAATAATTGTACATGATGTTGCCAGCTAAATCGTAAATCATTACATATATTGTTTTCAGAACCAGTTTCAAACTCTTCTGATAAACCAATACTGTATAAAACTTCTCCTGAAGGATATGAAATCTTTGTAATTTGATTTAAATGTCTAAGAGAAATATATATGGCGCTTTCAATTTCATCAAAGTAAAATGCGTTGGAATGTAACCAATCAAACCTTCCAGAAACATAAGCATCCCACCAAAGTTCAGCCTGTTTATCATATTGGTTCATATCAATATAATCAAATGCATTCCAGCTCCATACTTCCTGTCCTGTATCTTTATCCCATTCGATAATTCTCTGAGCTAACCATGGGTATTCTATTGTTATACCATCAGCCTGATATCCTAAATCCTGAAACGAACTGGTCCAATTTCCTTGAGCTATTGGTCCTAACTCAAAAATAGGAACAAATGAAATATAATTTCCATTTGGTAATTTTTGAACTTCATGTAAATCAATTGGTGTATTTGAAGGACTTTGCCAAATAATATCATGATTAAAATTAAATTGAATGCCAGAAGTTGATGATTTTCCAAATAATTGACCAGAGCTACTCACATAATTTAGCAAAGTACCTAATTGATGATCTTCTTCTGGACTTCCACTATTCCATAATTCATTACCATATTTGTCTATTATTCCAACCATAAGCTCTGGTGAAAATTGTCCGAACATAACAAGCCCATCTTGTATAGAATTAATGTCATCAAAAGTTACATCAAAATGTTGAATTTGACGTGAATTTGTACTAAATGAAGATTGACCTATCCAAAAACCATAAGAATCATCTAAATAAACAGACCTAACTCTCCAGAAATAGGTAGTATTCCAGTCTAATACATTTTTTTCAATATATAGTGGCTTTGTTATGTTTATATCTTTTATAAGATTTGAAAATAATGGGTCACGAGATATCTGAATATTATATTGAGATGCATCAGGTTCTTGTTTCCATTCAAACCATACATGTATTGTTTTTAATAATTCATTATTTTCAGGTGAAATTAATTCTGACCTTAAAAAAGTAAACAAAACTATAAATAAAATCTTACAATATTTCATATTAACTATTTCCTTATTTAGATTGTATTTTCCATGCCCCTATTAAAACCAACAATATCATGATAAGAGTAAAGATATTTGATATAATTAAAGATAATGAATTTACCTTAATTCCATATACTAACCATAAGATCAAAGCGGCAGTAATGATTGAAAAAGTAGGCAAACTAATACCATCAGCTCTTTTTTGTACCCAAATTTTATAAATTTGCGGAATCCAAGCAAGTATCCCTAAAAAACCTGCTAATAAACCTATTGCTTCAACGGCATTAAATGCTAGCATCATTTAGCATTAGTTTAAAGAGCTTATCGTATGTTTTATGATTTGAAATTCATTTCTATCATATCCAAAATCATTTACTAAACTTTTCATAATTTTTTCAAAAACTTCAGCTTTCATAACTGTTGACCTAGCCATAATCCAACCATATGAATTACCCGGGTAACCAACAACCATATAATCATAATTTATTTCATCTAATACGATTACTTCATATGGAGAGCTAAAAAAAGGTATCCAATAATCAGGAAATGTTATTTTCCATTTACTATTATTCACAGTATCAACTATTGTTCCTTTTTGAGAAATTGTAAAAGGACTTCCATTTTTATCTGCAAAATATTTTATATCTACAGTACCATCATCATTTAACGTGTAAATATCATATGCGTTTTCGCAATTTTTTTCGACAAATGTAGGGATAGCAGCAATAACATACCATTTGCCCATAAATTTTTCTATGTTAAGATTTTTTACAGTTTCAAACGAAAAGCAAAATCCATAGAATAAAATAATTAATATAGTTTTTTTTAGATTCATATTATTAAAATAATGTTAATAAATAAAATAATGTCAGTAATATTGATAATATCATCATTGTTTAAATCAATTAATATATCATATTCATAATTTAATATATTTTCAACTGCAATAATAACATCTAAAACATCCACATAACCATCATTGTTGATATCACCTTGTTGCGCAGGGCAATCACCTCCGTCATTTGAGTAACATGATAAATCACATCCAAAATTATCAGGTTCTTGACAATCACCATACCCATCGCCTATCCATGAAATTGGACAGCAATCTTGATCATAACAATCATCAACTTGATTTTCAACATTACAGCCATTTACTGTGCAGTCAGATGGACAAATATCAATGGTTTCATTTCCAGTGCAAAAACCATCTCCACAATTCTCCTGATCATCGTATGGACAATTGCATCTTGTACAATCCCATCCATACTCATCTTCCATGTAACTACAATCAAATCCCCATTGATCCCAAGCCGCATCACAACACTGCTCACCCCAATAAGGATCCCACCAAGTATTTTCACAAGAGCTACATACATTATCCATTGAAAAAATAATAGACTGAAATAAAACTACAAGAGTAAGGAATCTTTTAAACATATTAGTTATAAACCTATTTTTAATAGTTTATAATATTATAATTTGAAGGTAATGAATTTTTAATTAACCTTAATTGAAAGCTACTATTTTCATTAAAATTATAATTTAATCCAAGATCAAAATTAACATGTGGTTTATCAAATGAGTTTTGAAACTGATTTTGATCCAATGAAGTTGTAACTAAATTAATCTTACCAAAAAAATTAAGTTTATCAGAAAAATTATATGAAATTTGATCTCCAATACTATATAGAGTTGAAGAGCCTGCAGCATTAAATTGAGTACTAATACTAAAATTAAATTCATGATTGATTTTGTTTATTTGTAATAAATCACTAGCTGCATTACTATGAGAAATTGAGGGTAAACTAACTGAATTAGCACAAATAGAACAAAATAAAATTACAATTACAATTAATAAATTGATTTTTCTCGTTATAACCATATATAAATATAATAAAACTATATATTTTTTTAATAAAAGTTTGTATTTGAGATTGAGTCTCATTTAAATTAAAGGGTTAATTAATGAGAATGAATCTCAATCTTAAAAACAAAACGAAGAAATTAAAATGAAAAAAATATTACTTACAGCTGTTTTATTTTGCTTTATTGTAGCAGAAGATGAATTCTTTGAGCCAGCAACTAGTCTTGGTGGTTACGGGGAAATGCACTTTGATATGGAAGCAAATGATGGTGATGGAAAACTAGATTTTCACAGATTTATTTTTTGTATCAAACATCAATTTAGCCCTCAGTGGTCAATGATGTCTGAAATAGAAATTGAGCATAACATGGTTGGTTCAGAAGGTGCTTTAGGTTACGAAGGTGGATATGTTGCTATGGAACAAGCTCACTTAAATTACTGGAATGGCACTTGGGGTTGGAAAGGAGGTGTATTACTAGTTCCTGCAGGAATTACTAATGAATATCACGAACCTCCAACATTTATGAGTGTTGAAAGACCAGAATATAATAAACACATTATTCCAACAACATGGTTTGATAATGGTTTTGCATTCTATGGAAAAATGGGTGATTTTAACTTAAATGCAACATTTACTGGAGATCTTGTTGGAGATGATATTGGTAAAGGTATCAGAAGTGCTAGAAAAAAAGGACATTATTCAACAGCTAGTAATTGGACAAAAACATTTCAAGGTTCATGGACAGGTATGACTGGATTAAAAGT